>Ga0302188_10001917_pt1 | contig 15658 bp, 18 predicted proteins | sample II_Bog_E2_1_FD_198783 | JGI IMG/M metagenome (GOLD analysis project Ga0302188, IMG submission 198783) | Peat permafrost microbial communities from Stordalen Mire near Abisko, Sweden - II_Bog_E2_1 | ecosystem: Environmental > Terrestrial > Soil > Wetlands > Peat | place: Sweden: Abisko...
CAACCCCAACCCCTGCATTTGCAAATAAAATATACTGATTTAGTATTATTTCATCCTATAAATTTAGCAAATTATGAATCAAAAAGTAAGTTATCCAATTCATATCAATATCTGAACGATAGTTATCTTTGACTAAAATGACTGCAATGACAAAAGACAGTTTCAATAAGTTATCAATTATAGATAGAAATATAAAGTACCTTCAAATTAAAATAACATATACCTATATTTGAATTATACACCAAATGTATGAGCATCGATAGACTAAAGATCATAGTTTTAGGGAGTATTCTAAGAGACAGGCTATTAAATTAGAAGAAGGTAACATTCTAATCACCAAGCAAATCGCGATTATCCTCCCATGACCAAAAATCAATTTAAACTATCGGCCAATGTGCCAAAATTTGGTGATGCGCAACCTCTAGCCCAAATCTAAAAAGTAAAAAAGATAGCACAATTACATCTTTAAAATAAACTGACCACAATTAGCAACATCTTACAGATAAAGTAAATAGGATTTTAACTAGGATCCTAACAAAATTAGACCAGGCATTTATTCTCATCAAAGAGGCAGAAGATCCACATCTCTATGCTTACTCTCTTCAGCAAACTATTTAATCAATAAGTACATGCTTCTTTGATCGAATATAAAAAATTTACAAGCAGCATATGGCAAAAAACTTGGTCTTTTTTCTGATAAATTTAAAAATTCGATCCCTTCGCAGCCACAGCTAAAACAGTAAACGCGAAATGATGCGTTTAAATTCGAGAGTGGACTACGACTAATCAGACTACTTCACTAAAAATAGGTAAAATATGAGCTATTAAGCAGCAAAGAGTAAAACTTAAACGTGTAGAAAGTGAATAAAATATTAAAAAAAAAGAAATAATCGTCAGAACGAGAATTCATTGCCTACATGACACAGATGGAGCAGTTGCTTTCCAATCATTAACATATTCTTCGTAAGAATTGAATGCATACATGATCACAGAAATATCCAGATCACTATTAGAACCGCTATCTGCACTATCATCACAGATATTAAACAGCAATTACTACTCGAGTCAAGCAACTTGGTCATTCTTCGACGCGCAGAGGACATGTGAGTGATGTTGCCGTCCATCTGATTGTCCAGAGTCTGAGTAACTAAAAAAATACTTGCAGCAACTTCTACTGTTCGGTAAGCTCCTCATGAATGGCATGACCTCCTGTTTTTAGGTTTTTGACATTGCCAATCATTTAATCTAATACTTCATCTTGCTCTTTCTCCTGCTGCGCTTTCAATTAATTTAGATCCTTAGTTGTCATCTTTTTTGTGTCATATTTTTGTTCAAACTGAATAAAATTGGATGTACTGCAGGAACTTAAGCATTCATATTGCCCAAAATTTATCTTTGAGCGGCTTTCTTTGTAAAAAAGCCATCGTAGACCCTCCGAAGAGCATTTTTTTCATTATCCAACCCCTCATAAATCTTATAGCGTCTGTTGGCTTCGGACATGGTTAGACTATAATCCTTGAAGTTATTCTTGAAGTTATTAGCCATTGCTTCCACAGAGGTCAGTTCTTAATTCTAACTACATTAATTCTTACGATTTGATTAAACTGTCCATTAATTTCGGCATCAAGAGTATAGGTGGCCTCTCCACGCTTCTCCTGCTCATCCCTGTAGTTGATGTCCTTGCGGAGAGTGTTGAGCTCCTTGCGGATTTTGTCAGTTTTTTTGCTATAGTCCTCTCCTGACATTTATAGAATTAATATCAACAGGGATAATTGAATTGTTATCATCATTCACTCAGTGGTAGATTTGGCCAATCCGAAAGTAATCTTGTAGGTGGTCTTCATGGGAGTTCCGTCGATGTCGTCAATCTACGGCAGCAATTACACTAAACGCATTCGGTAACCTGGCTACTTGGTGATATCGTTGCCAAAAAGTGAAATGGTTGTCAATTTGGAGTTGTGAATCAGATGCGCAAGTTACTAGTACTCGTTGATTCGATTAGCGTTGAGATAGAGGCATTAGAGGTTTATTAGCTTATCGATGCTTTCAAGATGCTAAACACAGTTGTAGCTTATATCAAGAATTTAGAGATTAGTTAGCTCATTTATATTCGAAATGCGAGTGATCTGATTTTACTGCATATATAGTTCTTTAAGGGTGGCTTTCAGCGGAAGTAGACCCTCGCTGATGTCAGTAAGTTTATTAGGCTATATTACTATTTAATTACTCCCAAAGCTATCTGTTCGAGATGGACCAGAGAAGATAGATTTTTAATTTCAGTGATCCTATTCTTGCCCAAAAACAGTGATTTGATGCTGCTAACGCCTTATAGATTCTAAATTTATTTAATTTTGTTGGATCCCAGCTAGAGCATTTCCAGTTGTGGGAGTTATAAGTTTTCAATCTATTTGAGATTAAATTTACTTTCTTAATTTTGTTACTCAGCAGAAACAATTTTTTCAATTTTTTAAGATGAGAGAGGTTTTCGATCTTTTTTAAGTTGTTATAGGACAGATCAAGCAATTCTAGGTGGATTAGTTTATCCAAACCCTATATTTTTAAGATTTTGTTGTCATACAGCTCAAGTTCGATCAAGTTCGGTAGACAATCCAGACCTGATATAAGCATGCGTGTACCCTTGATAACCATAATGAGGTTGTTTCTTAGAAGTAATGAGCGTATATTTTCTGATTTTAGTCCACCTTCGAGAATGTCACCGATCCGGCAACTGATGAAATTAGCCTCCTAAATGCTGGAAGGGGTAGTACCTCTTACTCTTCGTCGAGCAGAAAGGGTTATACTCCTAAAACGTTAAGCTACATCTTCTTTTTTTCCTATTCTTGGCGCTCCTGCACCACCACCGACCCCTTCTCTTTGTGTCCCCCACAGCAGGGTGGATTTATCCCGGTTTGCTCTTTCTTCTCTTCTAATATTTTCTCTTACTACTATCTGGTTTCTTGATTTTTTTACATTTTTTCTCCTGCTAATTATGTAATGATTTGAAATCTAGAGTGATATAGTAATCTGAGAGATGAGTTATACGTGTTAATTATAACTAAATTAATTTAAGATGAAGCTCGCTTTTGTAGTAATATCGTTGGTTCTGCTGTTGAAAGTGCAGGCAATTGTCGATAGGACTTATTTCAATTATTTGGGTAGAGATAAACTTAATCAGGTCTCAAAATCAATGCAAGCCCCGAAGATGTGCAGAAGGCCTACGAGCTTAAGAAAGAGAAAATTGAAGCACTGGACATCGAGGAAGAGAGGACTAAAAAGATGAAGCTGCTCAAGGAAGGTAATTTTAGTGTTTAATTTAGCATATGAGACTCTCAGTAATGATAAAGAAAGGCAAAAATATGAACGATATGGTAAAGATGTGTTTAAAACTATCAAGGAAATGACTTGTATTGATAAGCGAAATCCAGACAGTCCAAAGTAAGTCTAGCATAATATAGAGATGAAAGGAAAACTCCTTCCTTTAAATTGACTATACCTGTATCCATTGGAGATATATACAATGGAACTATTATCAAAGGGAAATATCCTAAGCAGACAGCATGCCCTGTATGTCAAGGAACGGGAGCAAAAAGCCCTAAAGACCTCAAATCTTGTAATAGTTGTGGAGGGAAAGGATTCTCCTTGAGAGAAGAGCAAAATTTTTATGGGCAAAAGTTCCAAGCTGAGACTATTTGTCCTGTCTGCAAAGGTTCTGGAAAAACTGTAACCCGCATATGCGATCATTGCCGTGGTGCCAAACTTATTTCTCAAATGTAAACAATTGAGATTCCAATTCCAAAAGGTTTGCCAAAAGGAAATAAACTTACTCTTCGTAATTATGGTGAGGAATCGATGGTGGGAGCACCTTCTGATTTTTAAATAACAATTGTTGAAGTCCCTTCAAAGGAGTGGTCGAGATAAGGTAACAATTTAGTGTATTTGATGAGAATTTCTCTCTAAGAATCGCTTTTTGGATTTTAACGAACTTTTTAGCACCTAGATGGAACATAAGAGTCAGTAAATAGAGAAGGAGTGACCACCAAATAAACCCGACACATTATAAAATAGAGGGGTTTGATAAATCGTGAGGGATATCTCGGAAACCTAATAGTAAAATTCAAAGTCACAATTCCTCATTTCACTGATGACCAGCTTGACATGTGGTAGGCTTTTTTCAGTGAGCACCCTATGTGATCGTGATCATATGATCTTCATAAATGATGCATATCATTGCTTGGATTGGGGAATGTATATTGTGGGTGGGACTAGTGGCGCGAAACCTGTGTCTCTGAATTATAGCAGCAGAGGCTTGTCATGTTGCTTGGAACGAGGGTCAATTTCAATATTACTAAAGGTACGATCCCTGTAGTTGAGCCCGGGGCTTCTCTTTTGATTTCGAAGGGAAGCTTTTTCAGTGAGCAGCTAAACTATCTTCCTATTCGCTTTTTCCAATTTTTATTTCAATTTGGCATTACTTTTTTCCAGTTCAGATATGATGGTTTAGTTGTTTTAGGTTTATTTTGACGGCCTTATGTTAATAATAGGCTTATTTTTCTCATAATTTTCTTTTTGTGATGAGGACTCAAGATAGGCATTCTTCTTGGGTATCCCCTCGGAGTCTTCTTTTAAATTTTTAGAAAGACTCAATTTTTGTTTTTTTGCGAATTGATATTCCCTGACCATTCTTTCCAGTTATGCGACAGTTTATTTTAACTTATCACACTACTCCTTCCTACTGGTCAACTCCCTTTCACTGATTCTTAATTTTTGAGTTAGCATTTAAATTTCTTCTTCCTGTCTTTCTCTTGTATGCTGACTTTTCCTAAACTATTATTTTTATTTATGAGATTATTCATATATATTTTTCTTTTCCAGCTACCACTGCTCTTGATTGCGACTGTTGGCCCTGCGTAGCTCTTCCTCCATATTCCGACCATCCTTCTCTAAGGCTTTCATTCTCTTCTCCATTTTGTCTATTTCCTAATTTTTTCTAATGATATCTTCTTCCAGATGTCTCTTTTCCTGCCTTAACACTTTTATCTATGTGTTTTCTGAGGAAAGATGCATCTCCAATGCTTTTTTTTAATTGAGTTGCCCAATTTGTAAAATAAGTTTTTCTTTTTAAAGTTTAAGGTCCATCAACTGTTTTCTTAATTCTGCTTCGTTTTGACTCTGCATATCAATAGTGCATCTTAATTCTTCCAATTCTTTTCTTTGAGATTTAAACAGTTACTTGTCATAGCTTTTCACTTCCTTTTTATTGAGTGCGAAGCTCAGCTATTTCATGATCTTTTAATTCTATTTTTCATAAAACTGTTTTGTCTATGAGAGTTATCGCTTTAGATCTTTTTGCTTGGTCTACAACTGCATCTCAATAAGATTCCCCTTGCGTTCGCTTTCTGCCAATTTCTCTTTCAATCTCATAATTTCCCTATCTTTCTTTTCTACTGTCTCCTGGTAGGGTCCTTCCATTTCAGAGATTAGTTTTACTCTAATCATGTCCTGATCAAGGTTAGGAATCATTCTGATCTGAAAATTTTACAATTCAAGTTGTTTCTGTTCTATTAATTCCTTCAGCTATTCAATCTGTCCTGTTAAAGTATTAATATCTTTGTTGTGCTCGCTCATTTGCAATTGATACTTTCTCTGCAATTGATTATGACTTTGATTTACGCCTGCATTTTGCTCAGCTAAGTCTTCGTATTGTGTTCGTACATCTGCTAATTACTGTTGCAATTTATCATTTTGATGTCTAGTTACCTGCAGCAGTTTTTTCAAGCTAAGATTATCGTCAATAATTCTTTAAAAATCTTCAGACATATGGTCTGCTGTAATACAAAACTCGTTATAACATGAATTCAAACTTTTATTTGGATAATAAGTCATATCATAGCACATAAATAATGCATATGGAAATCATTCACAGCATTCCTTCTTCTTCTTATCTTTAGATTTAACTTTGCTGTCGTGGTTTTAGATGGTAAGCTTAGGGTTGTTTCGTGAACGTCCAGAACTCACCTTATTCTAAGAATTTGCCTTGTAAATGCGCTCACTCAGCTCTTGAAACATCTACTTAATATTTAAACCGTTTTTAGCAGATACTACATAGTGGTTGGCGTTATGTAGCTTGGCAAATTTTTACACCTCGCTATTGTTTACCTTTCGGCTGGATTAAAGGTCAGCCTTATTGCCGGCTATAGTTAGCATTATTCCCTTCGGAGCATGTTCCTCTAATTAACTAACCCACTTCTTGACCTTTTCGAAACTCTCCCTTGAGGTAATCTCATAAGCAACTATAGCCCCCACTGCTTAGCGGTAGTATACTGGAGCGATAGCGTTGTACTTTTCCTGTCCGGCAGTGTCCTATCTTATGCCAGTCTTACCCAAATGGCGAGTTTGACTTGATGTCCATTCTATAAAGCAATTTTTTTCTCGAGATAACTGGCATTGATGGTGGACTCCTGTTGTTCGTCGAACTTGTTCTAAACATACTTAAGAGATATAGAGGTTTTGCCAACTCTTCCTGAAATAAACCTACAGGTACCTTCGCCGAGTACGACAATCTTGAATATTTGACAGTTCATAAATATATTCTGGTGAAGGTAACTAATAACTTACCAACACACTTAAAACATAAAAACTCAATACTGAAGCCTATTCAGTTGGAAGTCATATCTTTTATTTCTAACATTCATTCTAAATCTTTCTAGTCGCATTTTAATTATGGTGGAATAGTAAAACTGATATGCAAAATTAAATTTGTTTGGAATCATTCTTATTGATCTCTTCAAAGATTTAACAATAATTAATACATGATAGAAGATTTAATTTATTGTACTAAACGATCTTTTGATCATTTATTCAGCATGAATCTAACTTGATTTTTATTTTTAAAGCAGCGGAGATATTGTAAGATTAGATCAATTGTTGCCTTTTATGCCAAACTTGATTCATTTTAATTTATTTTGCCATAGAAAATTACTATTTGCTCATTATGTAAGCAATAAAAATTATTTGATCTTGAAGTAGCTCCCCTCAAAATAGTTTGTTCTTTCTAAGATGGAAGTTATTGCTGAGTTTCAAATGGTCCTTTGCTTAGGTACCGTCAATGGAGTCAAATCTATCATTTATTGTTTGAGGTAAAGATGGTGATATTGGACGCGAACTTATTTTTATGGTTAATTCATGAATAGGGCTTGCTTTTTTTATATCTCTATCCAAATATAGTGTCTGCCACTATGCCTGGCTGATCATTATTGATTTAATTCGTAAAATTATAAATTTAATTATAATTAATGGATCATCAATAATTGCACATTTTGGTTAGCAAAAGCAGGAAATTTATTAGTCAATAAGCAAGTCTTATGATTCCTTTTATACTCAGTCAAAGCTTGCTTGAATACAAGCAACATGAAATGGTTTCGTTGATTTAAAATTTCACTAAAGCTTGGAAGTATAATAATCGATTCAGTTTAATAATCATTTAGAGAACTACTATTTTAATCATATATTTCCCTCCATCTTCTTTTGAGCAATCTTCATTTGGTTTTTTTGCATTTATGATTTAATTTATTAGGTGCCCTTGTCAGCAAAGTGATGATGCAGTTGCAACCAATCAGCTTCATCTGCTGTAAGTTTTGCGCCAGTCTCTTAGATCTCCACAATTAATTTTCTCTTTTTGCCGACAAATTCCGCTTCATTCATGGTCTTGAGATGAAATCTCTTTTCCAACTCCAAAATTTGGGTTCTTGTTCCTTTGGCTTGCTCGGACAATAATTTTTATAAGACCTCTTCCTTATTAAACTGTAATTTGATAGCTTCAAACAGAGATCGTTTAGTTTTTTATATCTATGACTCAAGTACAGAATTATTGGGATCCGCCAGCATATGATTCAAAGAATTCTGGAATGTTTTCAACTATTAAATAGTTTAATGTTTGAGGTCTGAGTATTCCTATTCAGTAAGGTCCTCCTTGTTCTATTACAGTTCTTTCAGCTGGTCCAAGAGACTAGTTTATGAAAACTGTACCGTTTCGTTTGTTGCCGTAAATTGTTTTTGAGCTGTTGATGTTTAATATCCATAATAAATTTATAGCAAAACTAAACTATAACATACAAGGAATAATTTTATAGCAATAACATTGGCAATGCAATATCAAGCCAGCGTCTTATTATCCTTATTTCGTTTGCTAAGATCCAGTTTTCTTCCCTATTTATTGCTGCCTCTACTAATCAAAAACTTGTCCTTTTTCCACACAGTAGATGTCTGTTGGAACAGTGATACGGGGTCACTTTTCTTAACTTTAGCAACGGTTTGATTTTTTAATTTGAATGTGAATGCAGCAGCTATTTCTTTTTTCCTCTCCTTATCCTTATTTGAACTCATTCTATCTTTCTTATAGATGTTCGAATGGTTGGGAACAGTATTTTCTTTGTTACTTGCCAGTTTAGGTTTGAGCTGATCGATGTCCTACTCCATGGAGATATCTAACGGTTAGTCTTTGAGTTCAGGCGCTTTAGTTTAATCTTTCTTAAGAGCAAAGACTGCCGATTTTTGATAGTTAGCTGCCGGAGGGCTGTCATTGTCATCATCTTCCTCTTCGGAACTGGAGTACCAGACATAGTTTTTTGACATCCACCTAAAATTATAACCACTATCTCATAATAATAATCTATACCGGCATGTTTGTTCGAAAAGAATAACGGGGACGTGAGCGCTACGACTCAGATCGCAACGGAAAGCTCAATGAATTCATATCTAAGTAGATGCAGGGAAGAACATCCAAGCAACGCAATGTAATTAGAGTAACACCTAGAATCGCATCTTTTCCACTAACAAGAATAGCAATCTTAACTCCTCTGAAATTTACTCGCAGCCACAGATAATGAAACCAAGGCGAGGCGCTAGCATTATTCGAAATAGCTCTAAGTCTAAATATGCTGAGAGTATGGGTAAATTTCGGAAGGACTTCATTAAAGAGGGATACATAAACTTTGACTATCTCGAGCCCAACCAACGGAAGGTTACCAAGGAGGAGCTCAGCCTTACCACTGCCAACGTTCTCAATTTTGATGAAGAAGTGGGAATCGAATAACTCCACTATCAAATGGTGCATCTTCATCAAAATGTTAAGAAGATGCAGCATGGAACATGATGACTAGCTTAGTTCTTAATTGGTTATATATATAAACAAAGAGTATTGAGAAAGCTCATCAAATCAGTGCTTGTTTGGGCGGGGAAGTTTCACTCCTAAAACTTTGTCCATTTTGGCAATCTGTAAACCTGTGGGTACTGATTTACCGTTTTACCACGAATTGATGTCAGCCTTTGGAATGCAGAGTTGATGTGCAAACTGCTCCTGAGTCCAGCCTTTTGCATTTCGCCCTTGGGCAATAGCAATGCGCAGTTATTGGGGAATTGTGGGAGCTACATAAAACATAGTGTACGCTTGTGATCGTCTTCATCATTCATAATCTTAGCAATTTTCTGACCCTCAAGAGGAGCATGCTTATTAGCATGCTAACCTTTTTTAAACACATGCACTTCTTGTCCTGACTTTTCAGCCTTACGAACAGCTTGGTCACCCTTAGGCCCATGCTTGAGTGGTCCTGTGAAGACAGTATATCCCTCTTTCTCCATAACTTAACAAAGAATTATTATAAAATATTTTAAATAATTCAAATTAATCTATTTTTGCTACTGATATCACTCATTTATCTTTCAAGCGTTAACCTCTTCCAGAATGGCTTGAGAAGGCTTACTCATGCCTTTCACCTTTTTAATGCCACTGCGATAAAAGTTAGTGAAATGTTTATCTCGAATAAAAAATAGATCGCCCTAGTAACGGTTTTAATTTGTGAATTTATATTCTCGTTTACCCACCTACCAATATTTTCCATTTTTCAATAACAAAATGATTCGGTCTGAGTCGAAAGTTACCCCTTCGATCGTTGAATCAGTTCGAACTTATACCAGTTCTTATCTGTGATAAAGAAGTTATCGGATAAGAAGGGTATTACCGCTTTCAACAGTAACAATGCGCGAGCAATCTGCATCAATAGCCTTACGGTCAAATTATATTTTTTTTCGAGGCGGCTGCACGCAGTTCAAGTTCCATTTAATTATGTTACCAAGGTTTGTTGCTACATAGAGCAAACTCTCATCTTCATTCGTATCAATGGCTGTTGGAAATTCAGAATATCGGAACACACGAATTTCACGACCCTCATCCATATTGATTATACGCACCTTGCCATCTTCGCTACTGAAACATATGTATTTCCGCTGGAAGTGAACCACTGCCCGAATCGGTGAAACATTCTCTATTTTTTTAATCATATTAGCCTTGAGATGATTCCAGATTGCCACTTGCCCGTTTTTCAGAGCACATACTAGCAGGGAATCACCAAAGAAACATAAGACGTTTATAGCATCTGCATGAGGACCCATCTATTAGGAACGAGTGACAGTTCCACCATTAACGATATCATACATTGCAATATATTTTTAAGCTCCTCCAACAGCCAATCTCTTCTCATCTTGACTGAATTCTACAGCATTGAGGCGACCCTCCTCGCGTGTACTCATAATCACCTTAATACCAGTGAAATCATGCAATACCAACTCATTAGCTAAAGAAGTAGTCGCGATAATACGATTACGTTCGCTTAACTTTAACTGAATTATCTCTGATGAATGCGCTTATATTGTTCGTGGCTATCGGCGTGCCTAAAGATTCCAGACGCGAATCGAGCCATCAGAGCCACCAGAGTAGAGTTTGCTGGCTTTGTCAAATATTAAACATTTAACTGGTCCATTATGGCTGGTCACTTGATCAAGAAGCTGACAGTCCTCTGAGCTCCAAATGTTGATTTCTCCATTTTAATAAGAGGTAGCAAATTTCAGCTGCACCTTATCGTAGGCTAAAGCTAATACCGGTCCTTTAGTAATTGCTTTTTACATTTTAAAGTTTCTATTTTCAATATCCATTATCTTATCAAAGTCCCATATTCTCGCCGTCCGATCTTTTCCAAGCGACACTAACTGACTAAATCCATGGTTAAAATTCAAACTGATTATTTTGGCCTGATGACCTGTAAGTGAGTGTATGACATCTAATGTGGTAAAATCCAATACAAAAATGTGATTGTCGTTATTGAATGTACACACAATATACTTTTATCTGTTATCGAGACAGAGCTCGGGAATCTAAGCGGCAAAACGCTTCGATTGAATCTTGTTGCCAGTATCAGTCTACCACATAATGAGATTCTTGTCTATTCCACTTGAGACCATGATACGATTTGTTGGAGATAACTTTCCTACAATGATTTAACCTTCATGACTCTTATAAACTACTCTTTGATTTCCTTTCAGTGTCCATAATCTCAATGAGGCATCTTTGGAGCCTGTGAGGATGAACTGTCCATCATAACTAAATTAAACAATGGTGATAGCATCTGTGTGCCCTTGGAGTTCTGCCTCGTTAGCCATGGATTTGAGATTCCACACTTTAAGGATATTCTTGTTGACTGAAGCAATTGTATCTGTCTCATTACTATAGTTTATTGATCCCTTCTGAGGTAGCTTGAACACCACACTTTTGAAAGTATAAACATCCCAAATACGCAGGGTCTTGTCATCAGCAACTGTTATCAAAGAATTACCATCTCGAGAGTATCTCACCATACGAATTACATCCAAATGAGCTTCAATTCGCTTTACCTCTAATCCAGTTTCTGCGTTTAGCACAATCAGATAGTTTCCACAACCAAATGCTAACCTGCGACCGTCGACTGATAGGGAGGAAGTCATGGCGGTAAACTCTATTTAATATTTTTTTGAGAAAAGATTGATTCTGCTCATAACGGCATTATCAAACACACAGGAGATCATTTGTGATTTGTAAAGCACAGCTTGCTCGAGATCTGTTCCTCGGAACGAGCATTGATAAAATATTGCACTGGAGAGGTCAGCAGTAGGCATTACACAATCATCAAAATTTACATTCGAAAAGACGTATCCCATACGGCAAAGCAGTGTTAAAGCATTGGAACTCGCCTCTCCAATATTTCTCATTTTTTTGGAACTAATAACCACTTAAATCAGTTGACTATGAGTTTCTTCTGTTCTGTAGCGTTCAGTGACGAGTTCCATAAGAAATGTGCTACTGTATAGTTTATCCATTTGCATGCTGCGGTAAGCCTTTTCTACAAAGTAGCAATAGGCTTCGATAAGAAAATAATTTAAGAAGATATTGTGATTGAAAAGGGGTTGATAACTGCTGGATATGGGACTGTCGAGGTTAATAGGATAGTATACCATCTGGCTGCGGATGAGATCATTCTCTTCGTATGTGGCTAAAATATCCCTTAATATCTCGTTTACCTATTTTCCATTGTGGAAGTATTAAAAAGCCAGTCTACGGAGACTGGGGAGAGCATCTTTAATGCGAAGATTCATTGCTTTGATTTCTAGACTATGTGTGGTGGTGCATTGACTAAAATGTTGTTTAAGTATAGTGTATTTAGTGACATCTTTGTCAGAAATGACAAGGTTTTGGCAATCTATGGATGATAGATAGGAAGAGTAAAGTGCCAAATAAAATGGAATTTAAAGTATTTTAGTATATCTACGTTTTTCAACCAATTTTTCGATGACTTACTTTTTTGTTGTAAATGATTGATTCTTTACCACCTTCATCAGGTAATTTTTAATTTATTATGCGCTTAATGGCAACAACTATGTTTCTACTATGGTTAGCTGAGCAAAATAGTTTTTAAGGATGTCACCTTGCTTTCCTCTGCAAGTGGAGATGCAATAAGATACGTCAAAATTTGTTTTTCTGTAACGGTCGATCAAATCAATTACTTATGATTGGCACTATTCTACGTTGTCTACAAATATCACATTTTTAGTAATTTGAAACAGATCATCTTTAATACGGTTTTGCTCCTTTTGGAGCCATGAAAACTCAACGACATTGACTTTATCGGCTTGAAGTTGTTTGGCCATTTCTGCCAAAAGAGTAGTTTTGCCCATTCCATCTTCTCCTTCAACTATAACAATGTGTCCTTTGGTACGAATATGCTTAATAACATCATTGACTGCTACCACTTTATCCTTATAACGCAGTCGACGCTACACCTTTAACTCAAATGGAATGGTGTATTTTATGGTCGGGGTTAAAGTATGATATTTAGCATAAGTATACAGTTTGCCTTTATAAATTTATCTTAATTTCTCAACTTTATCAGTTAGCATACCGATAAAATCTTACACCATCTCTGTTTATAGTTTTTATAAATGCAGTGAAAGGATCGTTGACTTAAATTGTTGATAACTGCTGGAAGAATGTACAAATATCTCGCGAATTTGTTTTATTAACTAATCAAAAGTGACGTTGTCTGTTATCCGAGACAGCATAGAAAAAAACTAAAGCTACACTGCTTGACTCAGTCGATTTAACTTTAGGTTCAGTGGACCGTTTATATCTACTGTGATTTACCCCTCTTTAGTTTTAATGTTAGGATGAATTTGGTAGTTGAGGGCTGATAATTTATGGATTTCCTTGACTGCTTCATTTACAATGACTAGGCCAATTTTATTACTTTGATTAAATACTTCAAAGTCATTCAGGAAATAGGCTAGACCTAATAGTCCTCCGTAGTTGTTAAACTTAATGATTTGTTTGCTTGTTTTAAAAGTGATAAGTTCAGACAAAGGATATTTCTCCAGTTCGCGGTTGCATTCCTCAAACTGAGATAAATATTGCAGTTATGGGTTATCAAAAGTCATGGTATGTAGTGCTCCATCCCTGACTTTCTCGCCAACAACATTGCAGCACTGCTGATAGGATAGCCTGCGCTATGGTGTTTTTACTCCATAGTAGTTGTAGACACTAAATACCAAACATTCCAAGAATATTTTGCGCTTTGTCTATTCAGGCTGCTAACTAACGTCCCAACGCCCAATCCATTTATATTTTGTCGCTTTTTATTCAAAGCGGTCAATTGAGTAATGTTCATTATCCACCATATTGCGGCGTTTTTCATAGAGGTGTTGAAAGCTAGCGTCAACCAATTAGCTTTGATTTAACTATTTCGGATTTTACTCTGGAAACTGTAAACCACGATGAACTAGGCTCACAGCATCAGTGCAAGAGTTCTCATCAGCGTACTCCTTAATTATAGTTTGAGCTTCCTGATCACCTTTGGGTACCTTTATTTCTATGTTTGCTTCCACATTTTCGTCAAGCATGTATGGCTTAGGAGTTGGAGTTGCTAGTTCTACCTTTTCCGTCTGCACGAACTGGTAGTTGATTTCCTTTGCTCTAATAACAAAATCATCCACCTGAAGGCCAAAGTCACACAAAAATCCTTCTTCCTCTTCATACTGTATAGACCGATTCATCAATTATTTTCCATCATCGGGTTATGAGTACTGTATTGATCGATCCTACAAAAATTTAAGAGACTCGTTATGATTGATGAGGGATATACTTTTCTTGGACTAATCATCTTTCAATTCAAGTAGAGATATTTTTTGTCCTTCAGTCATTTCCGATAAATTTCTCTGCATTATGATGCTTGTGTCCTCCTTTTTTATTTCTTAGATCGAGTTAAATTTTGGTTTGCTCTTACTTGGTTAAACTTTTTTCTATTCGCGTAAAGTTAGGGTGTTGTTTAATGATGGTAGTTTAATGCGAGTTTCAGCTTTGCTTTAGAGATATCTACTCATTATCTTTTTTGTACGAGTTGGCATCGGATCTTCATTGGGGATCAGTTTGGTTGATATGGGTTCAAGGGTCATCTTTGCCTACTTCATTGTTTCATTTCCTTTCTATATACTTTTATATGCTTTGCTGGCTAGGGCTGTACCAGTGTTACCCAACTTTTTCTTTTTCGAAATTATCCTGTGATTTTTCTTTTCAGGACTTCCCTCCTCCTTTCCCAATTCTTTGGGTAGTTCGAATATGGATTGATTTTAATTTGCCGTTTCGAAGTAAACAGAGTAATGGTCGATGCTGTTCCCCTTCTTTTTTTCCTCAATCATCTTGGCTAGGGTCTGCAGTATCTTATAATGATTGGGCCATTGATTGGTCATCAATTTGGAAGATATTAGAATATTGTAAGTGTATATTTCGAAGGCGCCGATCCTCGGGAAGATAATCTTTTAGTTTGTATTCTTATTTATAAATAGATTCTTTTCAGTTTTTATCTACGGGGTTTTGATTAGTTCATCGGGAACAGGGTTCTTGATAACGATTGTATTATTTATGAACCTTTCTATTTTACGCTTCACTGTGTAATCAGCATTAATACGTTCATTAAATTGTTCAAAGTACTTCCACTCGGAGTGCCTGGCGAAGTTCTGATGAGTCTCACAGTTTTAACAGCATTAAACTATCACAATATCGTATTCACTGTTATTGTCGTTGGATTCCTTCATCAATAAATATTATTAAAAGTTACATTTAGATTGGAAAGCATTGAATATTGATATTATATACATCATCGGAGATCATATCTGATTGATGTTAATAAATGTGATAAATTGTCCATTATTTCTATAAATCCTTTACAAATTGATATTGCTTAGGCAGGTATTTTGTTTAGTCGATGCATTGCATATTTTAATTCAAAATAGTGGGGTTGGGGTT
>Ga0302188_10001919_pt1 | contig 15634 bp, 15 predicted proteins | sample II_Bog_E2_1_FD_198783 | JGI IMG/M metagenome (GOLD analysis project Ga0302188, IMG submission 198783) | Peat permafrost microbial communities from Stordalen Mire near Abisko, Sweden - II_Bog_E2_1 | ecosystem: Environmental > Terrestrial > Soil > Wetlands > Peat | place: Sweden: Abisko...
CCATCGGCTCTCCTTCAAAACGCCTGTCAAGCCCCCCACCATGGATTTTCGTGAACTGCGTATGGGTAAAAAAGCTTGCACAATAATATCGGCACTGCCTATACTCCTCCACAGGCCCACACCATGTCAACTCCAGCCCTTGCGGAACTCGGCTTTACAATCCCCCCAAGTATTCACTGCTTGGGAGAGTTGCCCGTGGCGGAGCGAGAAGAGTCGATCGGTGCGCGCATTTCGCAGCTGCGCAAAGACAAGGGGATGACCCAGAAGGAGCTCGCCGAGCGCCTCGAGGTTAGCCAGCCGGTCGTCTCCGATTACGAGAACAATGTCATCCGCTTGCCCGCCGATGTCGTCGGCAAGATCGCTCAGGTCCTCGAGGTTACCAGCGATGAGCTGCTGGGATTGAAGCGCGAGGCGCGCAGCACCGGCAGCCTCAAGAACCGACGCCTCTCGCGGCGCCTACAGGCCATCGATGCGCTGCCCAAGCGTGACCAGGAGGCGCTCTTGCGCACCATCGATGCCTTTATTTCCAAGACCGCTTGAGGTCAGAGAGTCACCATGAACGCCCGTGATGCGCACAGCCTCATCGAGAAGCTCAAGAGCCTCCCGCCGCAGCGCCAGGCGGAGGTCGAGGATTTCGTCGACTTCCTGCGCAGCCGCGAGGACGACCGACACCTCGTGACGGCCGCCGCAAAAACCGCAGAACCCGCCTTTGCCCAAGTCTGGGACAACGACGACGATGCCGAGTATGACCGCCTATAACTTCGGCGATGTCATCCTCGTGCCATTCCCCTTCACCGACCAAAGTCAGGCCAAGCAGCGGCCCGCGGTCGTCGTCAGCTCCGCCCGCTACAACACCGAGCGGCCCGATCTGATCTTGATGGCCATCACCAGTCAGGTGCGCTCGCCGACCAGCTTCGGCGAGGTCATCGTGCAACACTGGCAGGCGGCTCAACTCTTGAAGCTCTCCGCCGTCAAACCTGTTTTCACCACCCTGGACAAGCGCCTCGTGCGCAAATCCCTCGGCCGGCTCCACGAGGCCGATCGCTCAGCGCTCAAGAGCGCGCTGCACGTCGTGCTCGGCTAGTCTGCGAAATTGAACCTTCCCGTGCGCATCGAGAAGCTCCCCGAAGGCGTGTACCTGGCCACTAGCAATGATGTGCAGGGCTTGATTGCCCAGGGACGCACCATCGAAGAAACCCTCGAGATCGCCCGCGATGTTGCCCAAAAGCTCATCGAGGCGCAGGCTAGTACACGCCCTGCCGATCCTCGATATCCCCGCGACTAATTCCAAGACGCGCACCTAATGTCGATAGCACATCACGGATGACGAGCTCGCCAACTTGTGATGGTCGTGTGTGTGCTTCCGGGAAGGATGCTTGACGTGACCGGATTGTACGCGTAACGACTAAACGGGTGGGTCGGGCCCGGGGTGGTTTTTAGCGACGGTGGTCTGATAGTTCCACGGCATCCAAGCCGAGGGATTTGCTGCGATTTCAGCGGCGTGGCGCTGTAGGGCAACCAGATACTCGAACGGAGCGATGTCGTTGATCTCGGCGGTGTGGATCAGGCTCATGAACACGTCACCGACGTGGGCGCCAGCCAGGGTTCGATAGAACAAGGCGTTTTTCCGGTGCAAGATCGCCTTCTTCAACGCTCTCTCGGCGGTATTGTTGTCGAGGGGCGCCCCTTCCACTCGGAGGAACAGGGTCAGTTCCGACCATCGCTTTTGCATGTAGATGATCGCCGCGCCGAGCGCGGAGTTCGGTTCGGTGAGGCGTTCGTCAAAGCGACGCTGCATCCACTGCTCGAGCGCTTTCATGGGCGCCGCGCTCTCGGCCTGGTGCAACGCGAGTCGCTGCCCCGGGTCGAGATGCTGTTCGCGGGCGCGCGCATCGATGATATAGACCTCACGCAGGTTCTCGAGCACGAAGCGCACCTCGGCCGGGAACGTCTCGGTCAGTTCCACATAGCGTCTTCGGGCATGAGCGAGGCACTGCGACAGGATCGTGTCGAACTCGCTCGGGACATTGCGCGAGAGCCCATCGCACATTTGGATCGGCGCGGGTAGATCGGTGTTGCGGCGGGCGAGCACCGCGGCGAGATTCTCGCCGGCGTGACGCACCCCGGTGAAGAACAGGGCGATCCGGTGCCCGGTGTGCGTTGCGACGATGCCGGAGGTGAAGATGCCGGTGCGCTCGCCGTCCGCATCGTCGGCCAACGCCGCGGCGCGCTGCTTGCGGGTCAACTGCAGCACCTTCATGGTGGTGTCGTCGTTGTAAAGCACGGTAGCCTGGGCCGCCTGATTGATCAGTTCCTCGTGAGCGGGGGTCAACGTCTTTGCCGCCGCCTGCACCAGATCCCATTGCGTCGCTGCGGGGAGCGGGATGCCCATACTGGATTGCAGCTTCTCGATGCGATTGAACGGCAGGCCCGCGCCGTATTTCAGCAGGCCGACCATGCTGGTCGCAGTCGCATCGTATTTCTCAGGCCCAACCCCCTCCGGTGCCGGGGCGGTGACCACTTCACCGCAGAGGTTGCAGCGCAGCCGGTCGCAGGAGTAAACACTCGCGGACAGCGGCGCCATGCCGGTGATGCGCACGAGCTTCGCCGGCTCGCTTTGCTGATACAGTTTCCCCGACTCACAGCCAGGACAGGCGTCGCCGCTATGGAGAGTAGGATGCGCCACCGTGATCTGCTCTGCCCCGGTGTACGCGGCGGCGGCATTGCGCCCATGGCCTGGTGGCTTGGGTCGTGGAGCGCGCGGTTCCTCGGTCGAGCCCGCGTCAGGCGGCTCGTCGCGCTGCTCGCCGAGCACGTTGCGGGTGGACTCGGTGGTTGCACCGAAGATCATGCGACGCAGTCGCTCGAGGGAGGCGTCCTTGCCTTGCAACTCCGCCTGCATCAAGGCGACCGTATCGACGATGTTGCTTAAAGTGGCGTGCTCTTCGTCATTCAACACTGCGCGGGTGCGTTCGAGGATGGCGGCAATCTTCTTTTGCTCGACATCCATGGTTTTCAGCAACGGCGGTGGTCGCGGTTTTTTCTTCCGGCTACTCATGGCGTGCGCGACAGCCGTTCGCGATAGTCGGGGCACAGCGGCAGCCCCAGGATGTCTTTGAGGGTCCGGTTCGGCCGGTGAGTCAGATCATCCTTGCCGCGACCCTGGGTTTGCCCGAGGTACTGCCAGTTCGCCGCCCGGTAGCACGTCCCGCGGTACCGAGTGCGGTCGATGAAGGTCTCGGCAAAATACACCGGATGCCCATAGACGCGCTGCCACTCGGTCGATAACAGCCGCGTCATGCGACCGAGCAGATGCGAGGCCAGGTGCTCGACTTCGACCCACGGCAAGATCAAGAAGCGCGTGTTGTAGGCGATGCCGGCGATGTTCTGTCGCCGCACCTGCGGCGACCAGCCGAGGAACCGATCGCGGGGCCCCAGGTGCCGCGGCGCCGAACTCCACGCGAACAGCGCGATCGGCCGCGCCCCGGCGTACACCACGAACTTCAGGTGCTCGCCGACGGGCTGTGCGTAGCCCAGGTAATGATGCGCCTGCATCAGGCTGTTGAAGAGAGATTCCGCGGGCGTGCGCCGGACTTGGGCGAACGTGAGCGGACCCAACTCACGCAGGTTTGTCCGCAGCGCCGTGGTGTCCACCGCGATCGGCGCCGGTCGCGTGCGTACGTGCAAGGGATTCGGCGGCCGGCGGCGTACCGCCGGCAGCTCGATGTGCCCCGCGCGCCACAGCGCCAGCATCAGTCCGCGGCACACCATCGCGCGCGGGGCGCCGTTCGCCTGGCGCCAGTCCCAGGCGCTACATAGCGTCTCGGAGAGCGCCCGCCGGCTCTGCTCCGGGTGGGCCGCGACGAGGGCTCGGATCTGATGCACGTCGTCCCGCGTCACGGCACGACCGCGAAACGTAAGCAGCGTTTCCATGGGTGAGCAAATTATCACCCGTACTGATGGAACGCAAGCCGCGGGCTCCGATCAGCCGATCAGGCCACCCGCGGCAACGGCCGCCATGCCGACACGCCACGCGCTGCAAGCGGATCCGCGCCCATCAGCAGCACTTGGAGCTGATGCGCTTGAAGCTCTTGGGTCGGACCGTCCGTCGGCCAGTGCGGGAACTTTCCTTGCGATAATCTCTTGTGGCACACCCAGAAGCCTTGGCCGTCGTAGGTCAAAATCTTGATCGCCGTGCGCCGGCGATTACAGAAGACCACGAGCCACCCGCAGAACGGGTCCACCCCGAGCTGCGCCTTGCAGATCCGCCCCAGGCCATCGATGCCGGCGCGAAAGTCGATGCTCGCCACCGCCACCAGGATGCGCATTTGCGCCGTCAGTTGGATCACGGCGATGCCGTCCAGCCCGACCGGCACAACTGCAGCACCACCTCGGTTGCCGCGCCGGGCTCCATCTGCAGCTCAAGTCTCTGGCCGTTCCCGTTCTGCAACGACAGCCGGCAGCCGCTGCGGCTCGCTGGAAACGCGCCGGTCAGCTCGATGAACTTCATCGGATCGGGTTCCGGGATCGACGCTGCCTTCGCTTTACCGGGTACGCGGGTGACCACGCCGCCACTCATCCCTTTCACTTTGTTGTAATCCAAGCCCAGTACACGCGCCGTCACGTACGGTCCGTGCCGCCGGGCGACTTGCCCCACCGCCGACCACAGCTTCGGCGCAAATGCCGTGCCGCGCTTGTGGCTGCCCCGCCAATCGTCCAACCGCTGCCGTACCTGCGCTAAATCTCGTGCTTGTCTTCTCGTCCCGCTCGCCGTTCTCGCCATTGATTGCTCCCATCACCGTCAATCGGTGTGGGCGCCACACTATCAACCTCGCCTGACCTCAGTCATGCACGCTCACCGGAAGGACACCAATCGGTGGGGATTTTGGATCAGCTCATCGAGCACCTCACCAGATCTTGGTTGCTGATCGGTCATTGGACGCTCGCTAAGCTGAGCTTGATATTCCAGGGTAGCAGGGCTTCGATCTGCTCGACGGTTTGGGCCTTCGGCAGCTCGGCGAGCATTCGGCGCAGATATGCATACGGCTCGATTTCATTTGCCCGAGCTGTTTGCACCAGACTGTAGAGGGAGGCGCTGGCCTTCGCGCCGCTCACGGTGTCGGCGAACATCCAGTTTCGCCGCCCGAGGGCAAACGGACGGATGGCATTTTCCGCCAGGTTGGTATCAATGGCCGCCTCGCCATGGTCAACATAGCGGATCAGTTTCGGCCATTGATTGCGAAGGTACACGAGCGCCTGCAGCGAAGGCCGGAGTGGGCGCCATGCGGGCGGCGCGGCACGCTGAGGTCGGCGGTCAGTCAATGGCCGGGGGCCCTGCGCAGAGGCGCACCGGCGGCCCGATTTGCCAGGCAGGCCACGCGGCCCCTAAGCTTGGACGCAACATAAGGCTGGTTACGCGCAACAGGTGGTGGGCAGCCTTGAACCGAACGGGCGTTTGAAATTCCTATCCGCGTAACTTCCTGGGCAACTGCGATCATCGAACTGGCAATATTCCTATGAAAGCGGGCGTTTTCAGCGCTAATTCGATGGTGAGCGGGCCCGCTAATTCGCGACATTCGCGGACTATCGGTAACGATCGAAGAGGAACGGAAAAACCCAGGAAAATCGGATTTGGGTGTCGGGAAATCGATGAACGCAACCCGCATGGTTGGCTGAAGTAATTCATCTCATCGAAGGGCGACTACGGGCTCCCCGTTCTGCTCTTCGCCAACTTCGCCGTGTTCCGCCATGGCATTGTCCGGCCTGGGCGTGACGTCATTTTGAGCAAAACCGGTAATACATTTCGCTAAATGCCAAGATTTTTGTTGTATTCAATCCAGTGATCGGCGCGGCTTCGCCAGGAATGGATAATGCCGCGCATTTGGGGGGATTACTTACGGGTGAATTAAACCAACTCAATACTGACTCGCCGTCCGACGATGGCGGCTGCGCGTTGCAAGCTAGAAAGCGTGATGTCGTTCTTGGGGTCGAGCAGGCGATCTACTTGAGTGCGACTTGTTTTCAGCAGCGCTGCCATGCGCACCTTAGAGATTTTCTTCTTCTTCATCGCTTCCGCGAGCTGCCAAGCGACCACCTCCTTGATCGCTTTAGCCTGCGCTTCCTCGTAAATTCCTTCCCCCTTAAGGAAGTCGTCAAGGCTCGAACCGATATGCTTTTTGCTCACCACTCTATATCCTCTTTTCGCTTCCTCGCGAGTTTCAAATCTTCATCCGGCGTCGCACGCGTTTTCTTGATGAAGCCGTGCAATGCCACAAGCTGGCGCTTGTGTAAGCAGAAAAACACTCGCGCGATGCGGTCACTCGGCAATTTGGCTCGCACTTCCCACAATCCGCCGCCCATCGCCCTGCACAGCGGCATTCCAATTGGCCAACGCCACTGGACGCGCATCAAATTAAGGCCGACGCTGTGCCGATCCGCGGCGTCCAAGCTTTTCAGCCACTCCCTCACAGGCTCATTGCCTGCCTCCGTTCGATAAAACACCAGTGGAATTTTTTGCCGATCTTCCACCGCGTACCTTATAAAGTGCAGTGTACATTAAAAGGTGCAGTCGTGCAAGGGCACGCAAATCTGCTCCGACAGTTAATCGATGCGCTCGGTAGGGATCGGATTTTGCGACCCAATTTGGGGTAGGCCAGAGGGGCTTCATTCTCGGTAACTTTATGGGCAATTGCGATTCTCGAATTGGGGTTATTCCAGTAAAAATAGGCGCTTTGCGCGCTAATTCGATGGTGAGCGGGCCCGCCATTCACGCTCCCGCCAGGGGCTGGGGCATCAATCTGTCGTACGACTTCTGGGGGTTGCGCCCGCGGCACCCGCCCGGTGTATCCTGCCCGCAAGAATCACGCAGACAGGGGAGCTGGGAATGTTGGGAGACGCGCCCGAATCCATCGCGCGGCATGGGCCGGGTGGCCCGCAGCCGGCGGCGCAAGGGCCTGATGCGCCCAGCGCTGCTTTTCCTGCCGCCCCGGACCTGGCCGACCTGATCGGACGACACGTAGCGGGTCGCGCCCTCGACCGGTCCTTCTACACGGACCCAAGGATCTTCGAGCGCGAGATGGACCGTATCATGCTCCGGCACTGGTTCTGCGCGGGGCACGCGAGCAGTGTGCCGCGCACCGGCGACTTCCGGGTCGTCGACGTCGGCTCGGAATCCGTGATCATCGTCCGGGACCAGGACGGGGAGATTCGGGCGCTGCTCAATGTCTGCCGGCACCGCGGATCGCGGATCTGCACCGTACCATCGGGCAGGGCGAGCGCCGGTCGGCTCACCTGCCCCTATCACGCGTGGACATACGATCTGAACGGGAGGCTCGTCACCGCGCGCCAGATGCCCGAGTCGTTCGACCGAGGGCGTTTTGGCCTGCGGACATTGCCGGTCCGGGTCGACGAGGGGCTGATTTTCACGACTTTCGCCGAGCAGCCGCTCGACTTCGCGCCGGCGGCGCAGGCGCTCTCGCAGACGGCGCGCGTCCACGGTTGGGCCAGGGCGAAGGTCGCGCACCACGAGACGTACTCGATCAGAGCCAACTGGAAGCTTGCGGTGGAGAACTACATGGAGTGCTACCACTGCCAGCCGTCCCATCCGGAATTCTCCAAGCGTCACATCTATGCCCGCCCCGCCGAGCAGATCCAGGAACTTGAACTAGCCGGGCGGCGCCGGGCCGAGGCGCTGGGCATCGTCATCGCGGATGTCGACCAGTACGCGTGCGCCGCCCCGGCCGGAAGCGAGTTCGTCTCGGTCTTTCGCAGCGCGCTCAACGACGGCGTCGACAGTGCGACGCCCGACAGCCAGCCGGTCGGGAAACTGATGGGCGAGTTCAAGGCACACGACGGGAATTCGACCTACTTCGATGTCGGCCCCTTCAGTGACTTTCTGGCGTATGCGGACTACGGCGTGATCTATCGCTTCGTGCCCCGGTCGGTTCGGCACACGGAAATGGAAGTGATCTGGCTCGTGCACGAGGATGCAGTCGAGGGATCGGACTACGACGTCGAGAAACTGACCTGGCTGTGGCGGGTCACGAGCGCGGAAGACAAGAAGATCGTCGAACTCAACCAGGCGGGTGTGAATTCCCGATTCTTCGAACCGGGGCCCTATTCGCTTCAGGAGCCGTACGCGCTGCGCTTCGTCGATTGGTACCTGAGAGAACTGTCGACGAATTAGGGCGCGAGGATCGTGTATCATAACCTCACTGTGAGCAATGATTGGGGAGGGATCTCATGAGTAGCCGTGCCGCAGTTGCCATGATGTCGCTGGCGATGACCTTCGCCATTTCGCCGGGTGCGCTCGGCGCACCCCGCTATCTCACCAACGCGGTGTCCGACACCTCGCGCCCAAAGGACGATGTCAAAGTCGACGCCGACCGCAAGCCGGCGGAGGTCATGGCCTATGCGGGCGTGAGGCCCGGGGAAATCATCGCGGAGTACCTGCCCGGCGGCGGCTACTACACCCGGTTGCTGAGCGATGCAGTGGGTCCCCAAGGCAAGATCTATGCCTTGGAAACCACGACCTGGGGTCAGGCCAACATCGACGCGACGAAGGCGGTCCTCGGCGAGCCGGGCCGCGGCAATATCGTTCTCGATCTGTCGCCGCTCGGCACCTTCAACTTGCCCGAAAAGGTCGACTTGTTCTGGACCTCGCTCAACTACCATGATCTGCACGTTCCAAAATACGCCAACGTCGATATCGCCGCCTTCAATAAGCTGGTGTTTGCTTCCTTGAAGCCGGGCGGCATCTATTTCATCGTCGATCATGCGGCGCCCCCAGGCACCGGTGCGGGACTGTCTCCGACGCTGCACCGAATCGAGAAGCAGACCGTCGTGAGTGAAGTCACGGCGGCTGGCTTTCGATTGGTGGGGGACAGCGACCTGCTGCGAAATCCTGCGGACGACCACAGCAAAGTCGTCTTCGATCCGTCGATCCGCATGAAGACCGATCAGTTCATCCTCAAATTCCGCAAGCCGTAGGCCTCATCCGACCCGATTCGGCGCCTACTCCGGCAGCATCACTCCAGAGCCGCCCATCTCCTTCGGGAAGTCCTTCATCTTCGGCAACCCGTCCTTGATGCTCAGCACCTTCTCGCCGTAGGAGACATGCACGGCAGGTTTGAAGGCGAGGGTGGGCAGCATCGCCGCGTAGACGTCGACGAGTTTCATCGGTGGATGATCCGTGAACAGGTGACCACCGCAGGTCTTGCACCACTTGCGGAAGCTGTTCGCCGTCTTGTTGTACGTGCCGATGTTGCCCGCGCCCTTCGTGACCTTGAGAGCCTCCGGTTTCCAGAGCGTGAAGGCGTTCACCGGGCCGGCTGACCAGTGCCGGCAAGACTCGCAATGGCAGAAGCCCATCGCGGCGGGTTCGCCGCTCACCGAGAATTCTACCGCGCCGCAGAAGCATTTCCCCTGGTGCTCGCTCATCGGAATCTCCCCGTTGGTTCGTGGTCGGCAAATCATCTACCTCGCGGACGCCGCGGGCAAGACGAACTCGTCAGAAGTGGGGATTCACTTGACCGCGGTAGCGCCGAGGCGGGTCACTCGCTCGGCACGAAAAGCCACAGCAATGCGTACAACAGCAGGCCCGCCCCCGCGCAGACAAATAGCGCCGCAAAGATCAGCCGCCATACCCACGCTTCCATGCCGGTCGATCGCGCGAGGCCACCGCACACCCCGCCGAACCATCGGTCGTTGCGGCTGCGTCTGAAGGAGTTGACGGCAGATACGAGCGGGTCACCCGACCGGGATTGATCCGCCTGCAACAGGCGTTCCTTGGCGCGACGGAACTCCTCGTCCGTCAGGCTGCCGGACGAACGCAGTTCCGCGAGCTTGCTCAGTTCGTCACCCAGGGTCATGGCGCGCTTCTCCCAACAGACTGTGATCATCTAGAACACAGCAACTCCTGGAAAGTTGCAAGCCATCCCGGCATACCGCGGCGTTGAAGTACGCTTCTCGAAGAGGCTGGTTCAGACCCCCTTGACGCTGGTTCCGCTGAAGCGTATCTGCGGAGCGTCGATGCGGGGAAAAGAAGGTTAGAAACAGCGTCCCATATAGAATCATTCTAAGGAGGAAGACGTCAATGAACAAATCCCTTCATTGGTTTTGCGCCAGTGCGGCGCTTCTTGGTTTGAGCGGATCTGGGTGGGCCGCCGACCCGCCTGCCGGGAGCGCGCCGGCGATGCATCACGGGAGCGCCGAAGGGTCCAAGGGGACCCCGACGGATGAGGAGTTGATCGCGAGCGCCATGAAGGCCGCACCCAAGGCAATTGCCGAGAATGCCAGCATCGTGGCCCCCGATTCGAAAGGCGCAATGCGTACGCTTCGCAAAGGAACCAATGGTTTTACCTGCATGCCTGACAACCCGGAAACACCGGGTCCCGATCCGATGTGCTGGGATAAGAATGCGGGCGATTGGATCGATGCCTACATGAGTCACAAGACGCCACCGGCTGGAAAGGTTGGGTTGATGTATATGCTGGCCGGCGGCAGTGACGCCAGCAACACCGACCCGTACGCTGCGAAACCCACTGCCGGCAACCATTGGATCAAGACCGGGGCGCACATCATGATCGTTGGTGCGGATGCGGGTTTCTACGATACTTATCCGAAAGGCGCGGATCCCGATACCAAGATCCCCTACGTGATGTGGGCCGGCACGCCTTATCAGCACTTGATGGCGCCGGTTCGCTAGAGACCGATCAGGCGCAAGAGGGCCCGAGGGTCGTTGGAGTCTCCGAACGAGGCTCCCTCAGCCCTCGCTTGCGAAGCGGCGCGGCACCGGCCGTTCCGCGACGCGACCGGCCCATAGCGGTACCAGCACATTGCAAAGCATGCCGGGAAGCTGTCATTCGCCGCGTGCGCCAAGCTCACAACGGCGTCACCGTAAAACTCGTGTTGCTCGTGAGCGTGCCGCCGAGGGTTGTCACTTCGACGGTGCCAGTGGTCGCGCCGGCCGGGACCGTGGTTTTGATTTCGGACGCCGAAGCGACCGTAAACGTCGCTGCGGTACCGTTGAACGTGATGCTGGTAGCGCCCGTCAGATCGGTTCCCAGAATCAGGATTTCCGCTCCCACCAAGCCCGACGTGGGCACCGTTTTGACAAATGGGCCGAGACCTGTCGATAGGCGGAAGACCGTGCCGTAGCCGCTCCCTCCGACCGTTGTTGTTCCGTAAAAGTCTCCATCCGTGGCCTGAACCACCGGCGCCACGGGACCGCCGCCCGAGGTGCAGCCCCGTTTCTCGCATAAGCTGTGAAGCGTTGTCAGCGTCCCGTTGGGGGTGATTTCGAAGATGGTGCCGCAAATGTAGTCTGAGCAGATGTTGCTGCCCGTGGCGCCGCCGCTACTCGTTGTTCCGTAGAAGTTCCCATCGCTGGCCAGGATCAGCGGCGCGGCGGGGTTTTGGCCATCCGTGCAGCCACTTTGCACGCAAAAACTATAGAGCGTGGTCAGTGTGCCGTCTGGAGTCATCTTGAACACCGTGCCGCAACCCGGAATACTAGAATTTCCGTTGGCGCACGCCGTGCCGGTGCCGCCGTAGGCCGTGGTACCGTAGAAGTTCCCGTCGTTGCCTTGGACCAACGACGCCCTTGGGGCCTGACCATCGGTGCAGGCGCTTTGTGAGCAAAAACTGTAGAGCGTGGTCATTGTGCCGTCCGGGGCAATTTTAAAGACCGAGCCCCCGAACTGCGTAGCGCCAAACGAACCGGTCCCCCCCTCCTCGGTAGTCCCGTAGAAGTTGCCGTCGGTGCCTTGGATCAGACCCGCCACCAAATAGTCGCCACCGTTGCAATTGGGTGCGATACAACCAAAACTCGAGACACTGCCAAGTATGCCCCTTGGGCCGATTTCGAATTTCGCGCCTTGACCCAAGGCTCCGCCCCCCTGAGTTACTCCCCAGAAGACTCCCTTGGGGCCTTGCACCAGTGCGCCGACGGGATATGCGCCGCAAGCATTGTCACCATCGGGTGGGAGGGCGCAAAAATAGGAAAGCGCCGTGACGGCGCCGCCCGGACTCATTACGAAGACCGAGCCGACGCTGTCCGCCCCGCCTCCGGAGGTTGTCCCGTAAATCTTGCCGTTGGAGCCCAGGACCAACGCCCCGGGATATGCGGCATCGACGCAATTGCCTTGCGTCCCGGGTGGGCAAAAACTGTACAGCGTCGTCAGATTGCCGCCGGGAGACATTTTGAAAACGGATCCTTCGCTGTACAGTCCGCCGCTTTGCGTTGTCCCGTACAAGTCCCCATTCGTGCCCTGAATCAGCCCCTGCTGCTCGGGCGCCGCACCGTCCGCCATGGCGAATTCATGCAGTACCTTGAAAGTCTCTGCCTGCGCCGTCGGCAGCGCCGCGGCGAGCCCCAGCGCAAATAGTGTGCCGCAAATCCTCGGAGGGTGGCGCAGAGTTGTCCAATGCATGACTCATCTCCTAAGGTTGTGTTCAAGCAACAATTCGGCCGGTGGCGCCTCAGCCGGCCGCGCCGTACTCCGTCTGCCGTATAACGCGCAAGAATGGGAGAAAGTGGGTCAATCGGCGACGCGCAACGCCGATGGCCGTGGGTCGGCTAGGTGTCGGTACCTGCCGGGGCGCCGGAATGCGCGGCGAGCGCGGCGGCCTTGCGCGCGATCAGTCCATATCCTTTACTGCGCGCCTTTTCCTGTAAGCGCACCAGTTCCGCGCGGGCGCCTACCGGATCGGGACCGGCGATCCGGATCTCTCCCAGCACCAGAGACGCCTCGAGTTGCATTCCGACGAGACCGCGGATCTTCGCCTCGGCGAGCGACTGCTCTGCCACGCGCTCCGCGCCGGCCTCATCCTTTTCCGCCGACCGCACGCGCGCATCGTCGAGCCGCCATTCGAGTCGATCTATGATGCTACCGCGGTCGATCAGCGGCGCCGCCGCATCGATCGCCGCGCGGGCTGCGGCGTTCCGGCCCTGGAGGAGGTACGCCCGCGCCAAGATTGCCTGCGCGCGAAGCACATCGCTGCCTCGCTTCTCGGTATGAAATTCAGCGAGCGCCGCGTGCAGCAATCGCGCGGCATCCGGCGCCGCATTCGTCTCACACAGCAACTCAGCGATCGCGAGTTGAGTCTGCGCGAGATCGCCCTTGACCCCGAGGGACTGTTGAATTGCGCGCGCCCGGTCGTAGAGTGCACGTGCCCCTGCGGGGTCGTCTCGTTGAGCTCGGACATGACCGATTGCGTTGAGCGTTTGCGCCGCGTAGCCCTTTTCGCCGATATCACGAAATATCTTCAACGCCTGATCATATTGCCGTGCGGCTTCAGCGAGATCGCCTTGATCTCCCGACAGGTCAGCCATGTCCGACAGATCGATTGCCTCGAGTTCCACATTGCCGATCTCCCGGGCCAGGGAGATCGAGGCCCGGTACTGCGTCATCGCCTCTCGCAGCCGCCCCTGCGCACGCAAAATCTCCGCCAGAGAACCCTGCCTCCCGGCCTCGATGGCTCGGGCGCCGATCCCTTGAGACACGTTCAACGAGTCCCGCTGGAATTGCTCCGCCGTCGCAAATTGCCCCTGCTCTTGAAATATATCGCCGAGATTACCGAGTTCCCTGGCAATTCCCCGCTGATCGCCGATGCGGCGCGCGATCGCGAGCGCTTGTTCATACAGGGTTTGCGCAGTGTCCAGATCACCTTGATCCAGCGGCGCCTCCGCCATTGCGTGCAGTACTCGGGCGGTACCCGCCCAATCTCCGGCCGCTGCAAAGATTGCGCGAGCCTCGTCGCATACGGGGGCGGACTTGGCAAAATCACCGACATTGGCCAAGGCCCGACATTGCTGCTGGCGCGCGGCTGCAACCAGAAGCTTGGCACCGGTCAATCGGCCTTTGCGAACCGCAGAATCGGCGGCATCCGCCTGCAAGGTGTTGTCCGACACCAGGGAGGCTGCATTGACCGTCGCGAGGTCGACCCTCGGATCCAGCTCCGCTTCGCGCGGCAGTTGGCGCAGCTTCTGCAGCGTCGCCATGACATCCTTGCCCTGGCCTGCGAGGGTCTGCGCTTGCGCGAGCGCGAGTCCATAGTCGGGATTGTCGGGAAAGAAATTGAACAAGGTCCGGTAGGCCTCGATCGCCTTCGGCCAGTCCCTGGCGGCTTCATAGTAGTTGCCTTCCACGAGTAGATGATGCTCGCGGTCGACGTGGTCGGCGGTGTCCAGTGCCTTTTTGGCCTCGTCGCGGCCCTTGGCGTCGTACCCGAGCGCCAGCCATGCCAGAGAAAGGGCGGCATGAGTCAATGGGTAGCCGGGCTCTTCCGTCGCCGCCTGGGACAACAGGTCGCGAGCGGCCAGCGCGTCGAACGAGCGCAGCTTTGCCAGGCCCTGCGAATACAGTCTCGCAGCCTCGGCGTGAGAGGGCAGCGCACCGGCAACGGCGGTGGATTCGGCGGGTAACAGCGTTGGCAGTCCGAGTCGTTGGCGCAGGCGTGCCCCCGATCGGGTCACGAGGTCAACGAGTTGCTGCTCGGCACCGTCCACCGACACGTCCGTGAGGGTTTCGCCGCGCGCCGTGTCCTGCAAGCGAATATCGAGCCGAACGTGGCCGGCGGACGCCGCACCCAGATCCAAATACGATCCCACTACGACGAAGTCGCTGCCCAGGCGTTGCCGCACTTTCCGCAGTGATTCGCTGGAAAGGGTGGCAACCTCCGGCAACGCGAGCTCGATGCGCGCGCGCGCGATCGTCTCGCCCGACAGCAGCCGCATCGTGCCGCCCGCGGCCAGATCGGTCGTCAGCAATTCCGCAAGGGCCGTTCCCAGCCACGCGGTGTCCTCGCGCCCCGACAGGTTCTTGAATCCCAACACGGCCACAGACGGTCGCGATGACACCAGCGCGTCCACCGATGCCCGATCGGCATGCGCCGCTGGTACTCGCTGCACTTCCCAAACGGCGATGACGGCCACCGCCGCGACGCCGATCGCCGCGACGGCCAGCGATTCGCGATGCCGGGCGACGAATTTCATCGAACGGTAACCGAGGCTGCTGCGCCGCGCGGTCACCGACATCCCGGTGAGGTACCGGCCGACATCGTCCGAGAGTTCACGGGCGGATTGATACCGTCGCTCTGGCTCCTTGCTGAGCGCCTTCATGGTAATTGCGTCAAGATCGCCGCGCAGAGTGCGCCTGAGCCCGGCGGGGCGGTCGGCGCGCACTGCGGCCATTTTCTGCGGCGCGGAAGGCTGCGGTGATTCGCCCGTCTCGGTGGGTTCATCCGCACCGCCAGCGGCAGCCACGCTGGGACGCAGCGGTTCCTGCTCGCACACCGCCCGTTCCCAGTCGAGCAGCGAGCGCCCCGCCGTGCGGTATGGGAGGTGACCGCATAGCAGCACGTACAGCAGAACGCCCAGGGAATAGACATCCGTGGCGGCGGTGGTCGGATTGCCGCGAACTTGCTCCGGGCTCGCATATTCCGGGGTCATGGCGCGCATGCCGCTCAGGGTGACCAAGGCGGTCGGCGCAAACCGCTGCCGGTCGCGCAGCTTGGCGATGCCGAAATCCAGCAGTCGCGGGACGCCGTCGTCGGTGACCAGGATATTGCTGGGCTTGAGGTCTCGATGGATCACGCCGTTGCGGTGAGCGTACTGCACCGTGTCGCACACGGC
>Ga0302188_10001932_pt1 | contig 15540 bp, 5 predicted proteins | sample II_Bog_E2_1_FD_198783 | JGI IMG/M metagenome (GOLD analysis project Ga0302188, IMG submission 198783) | Peat permafrost microbial communities from Stordalen Mire near Abisko, Sweden - II_Bog_E2_1 | ecosystem: Environmental > Terrestrial > Soil > Wetlands > Peat | place: Sweden: Abisko, Stordalen...
AGATTATCAGAAATCATTAGATTATAATCTAATTGACTCCTTTTTATATTCTTTAATTCAAAGACAAAATTCATCTGTCTATATTAATAAAAGAATACAAATGGGAGTCCTTACCTGGATCGCAATCACCATTCTCGGAGCAATTGGCTTCGCCGTCACCGGGCCTGTCGCTGGATCAATAGCAGCCATTGTACAATCAACATGTTATGGCGGAGCTGTCGCATCTGGCTCCATCTTCGCAACCTTACAAAGCATTGCTATGGTTGCACCCACACCTTGATTTATATTGGTTGTATTTTGGGGAATTTTCGTCAAAAAATATTGATCAAACATAGTGATAACATAGTAAAAACATGAATACAAACATTTTAGCATTAACATTCTTAAAAACAGGATATCGGATAATTCTTTTAATAATTGAATAAAATCAGTTTAAAGATCATCATAAGCCATTATAGTATCATCTATACAATGATCAAGAAGATATATCTCTACTACTACTATTATCATCTATTAGCCATTTTTACATATTTTTAATTCAAGACAATTATTGTAGAAAATATAATCTTAATCAGATATTTGTCAAAGTAAAAGTGTCTATTAATCAAATCATTTCATCTTCAACGATGGTAAACTGCGTTTGTCCAAAGTTTTAACTAACCCTTTTAATGGCAGTGCCTCCCATACTGCATGTTTTCCCAATCTACCTTGATAATCAACTAAACTTTTATCGCAGCTCAAGCAGAACCAATTTTTGCGAGCAAGAGTTGAATCTTCTGTATTTTCTTCAGCTTTCATCAAATGATCTGCTAATCTATTAATCTTTTTCTACAAATAAATTAAACTTTTCTTTGTATCCTCACTTTCAGCTTTTTTACCCAGGAAAAGTGTTAATTCATGAACTTTATCCCAAATATTGGCAATCTATTGATTTACTCCTCCGGCTGCTTGCTGCTTTTTCTACAAATCTCTTACTAATCCAATTAAATAGGCCCTTTGATCATGTAGTTTATTATTAAAATATCTCTTAAGGTCCTCTAATGCTTTTGGATCGACCCCTCCCTTTCCTTTATTTGATTCCTCTTCTGTTGCAGTGTTTTCTCCTTTATTTTCACCCTCACTATTTTTTTTATTGTCAGCATTGAGAGATTGATAGAACTAAACATCCTCTCTCAAATTTTGAAGATTTTTCTTCAATTAATCTGATCGAGCTATAGCTATGTTATGTTTTCTATCAGCTTGAGCAGAATTTTCTTTGATAGTTTCAGATGTTCCATTTATTAATTCACCCAACCTATTGATATCTAGATCCTTATTGATGAGCATATCATATATCTTTTTTATTTACTATTCGTATTCGTTTATAAATTTCTCATGCTTCTTTTCAATTTCTTCTATCTTTCCTCTAGACTCATTTTTAAATCGATTGAACTCATTTTCAGTCACAAATTCTTGTAAAGAGTTCTGAAGTTTAGAGAATCTGTCATTAATTTGATTTTTAAAATTAATGCTGAGCTCATCGTTATCAATATTGCCATTTGAACCTTTATTCCTCTTGCCGCTGAACTCTTGATTTTGATTTCCAGAAGGCCTTTATTATTTGGGATGCTAAGTCTCAAAATTCAAGATATCCACTTGTAAATTTTTGATTTGTTTTTCAAAAGTTTAGCTATCTTTTCTCATTTCATCTTGCATCTTCTTCTGTCGTTCGTCTAGTTCAGATAGAGTAGAACGATATTTTATATCTTTTTTCCTGAGGTCTTATATCAATACTTTTAATTCTTCAAAGCAAAGCTGAAGAGTATTGACCTCTACATGCAGCCCTTCTATATCTTTTTCAACTTCACCATTATCTGATTTCTAAGATTGACTGATAATATTATCTACCCTATTCGTTGCTTCTTTGATTACCTCCTTCACTGATTCTTTTAAATCAATATTCTCTTTATTCTAAGCCTCTTCCAGTAATGCGATTGAATTAGGACGGTTAGCATTGATAACGCTACTTCTTCCTAATTTAGAAGAACTTTATCTTCGGGCAATAGTTCCGACTGAATCTCTCTTAATAGCTTTAGCAGAGCGGTTGTTAAGAGTCATGACCTATCCTTTTAAGGTTGCAATATCTCTTTTCATATTATCAAAAGAGCCTTATAATAGTTGTAGTTCAGGCATCTTATCTTTCAGCAAATCAAGTTGATGAAGAATATCTTCAATTTTTCTATCAGTAGCTGAACTTCTTTAAAATGGGGGACTATACTCCACTACACTAATTTATTTTTTTGGAGGCTCTGGCTTTTACTCAATTTTTGATTCTTGCTTTAGTTATCTCTTAGAGTCATGTCTTGACTATTGTCTGATCCTTTACTTTATTTATTTTTTATCACTTTCTTTCGCTGGTGTAATTGATGGTTGCCCCAAAGTATTTGGATTGTTCTAAATTTTACTAATTCTTTCACTTAAATGCTTAAGTGCTTGTTTCATGGTCTCCTGTTCCTGTAAGCTTTTCTGTCTTTCAAGTGCTAATCGATCTTCCAATTGATCAGTTTTATTGATAACTTCCTCAGTCTTGTTCTGATTGAGGAGTAGAGCCTCGACAATCGACTTAAAGTTCCTCTCTAATTTGTTTTAAGCTAGGCTGAAAGTCAAAAGATTCGTAAACTAAATGCCGCTTAAAATTTGTTCCTTCTTTTGCTGATATTCCATTTTATTAAATATATAGAAGAAAATATTTGAAACTCCCCACAAATAAAGAATTACCATAAATGAGATAATTCTTAAGTATTCATCAATCTCATCTGTATACCGTGCCTAATATCTAAATTGGCAATCCAAAATATCATAGTAGACTAATTGAAATGCTGAACTATTTTGACATTGCTTCTAATTCAATAAAATAGATGAATTTAATTATTTTAGCTGATCTTAATCTTTAGTCAAAATTCAAATTAAATAATCATTTAAGACCTCGATATAAAGTCATAAAATTAAAAATTAAGCCTATTTGTTATGTATAATCATTGGAAAGATTTTCCAAGTGTTTATTTTATTTATTTGGAAGGATGAATTCGAATTTTTTTAACTGCCTTCAGAACTTATTGATATTTGTTTGCTTGACTCGATAATGATATGACCGTTTTATTCTAAAAATACTTTTTTTATTTCTCTAAATCTTTTAATCTTGAAAATAGGTTAAGACAAAGTCCCGTAATTTTCTATTTGCTTATTACCTAAAAATTCATTTTAAACTGCTTCCGGGCCTCTTAAAAAATATCAGTTACCACTGACGTCTTCTATTTATCATTAGACTTAAGCTGATTAATAATGAACTTTCTTTCTGTTTTTTAACAATGTCTATCCACTTACAAACATTTTCCAATAATGATCTTTTATTATTGTACATCTATTAGTGAGTCAAAATATTTTTCAGCCATTAAATTTTAATTTTCTCTTGATTTATTAAGCTTTTCAATCTAAAGGTCAGCGGATTTCATAAGATTCTTTTAATTTTACTCTTTTTGAAATAATTAAATAGTTGTAACTAATTCATTTATTTGAAATTCAAGATATCCTAGTAATTTTTTGGACATTTAAAATTGCTCTACTTTTGGACCCCAATTCTTTTTTGACATTTCAAGAAACGTCCCAAAATATTTTGTTGAGTGATCAGATTTCTCCAATATTTTAACTATTCTAACAATAAAGTTTGTAAGGTATTTATTGATGATTTGAATTCGATCATCCAAGGAAAAACTACGACAAAACTCCTATTGAAGTTTGGTTTTAAAAAAATTCAAGTCATAGTCTAAGCCATTACTTTTGCCTTTGTATTTATCGAGTTATGTTTGGCATGATTTTAATTTTTAAGAAAGACTAATTATTTTTAAGTCTTTCTGCTTTAATAGTTTAGAATACTTACTATTCTCAGTTTTAATTCCTTTAAGCTCCTACTTAATGATGTCTATTTGTTTTAAGGAAGTATATGAACTTGTTTGAGTCAAAAGGGATTCTATTTATTTATGTGAAACGCTTTTTTGAAAACTTATCTGATAGGCAGTAGCTTCGGTTTGCGATAGCATTGATAAAACTATTATAACACAGCTGTCATGCAAACTAACACTCAAATGCTGAACTTCTCTTCTAATCAATTAAATATTAAATAGAAAATCTCAAAAATAAGCTTCCTATGCTCAAAAACGATGTGGTTAATGCAATTGATTAATTCCATTAGCATTTTCCCTACACTCTATTTATCCATACTAAAGTGATTTTTTCATTAAGCAATCTTTTTGGCAAATTAAAAATGTTAATGATGTGTCTCTAAATCTTTAGATAATCAGCCTATATATGAAGCAATCACTTCTAAAATAAAATAAGCATATTATGCGTATAAATAGTTTTATCTAATTCATCATTAGTAATAAATTTAAGCGTTATTTTATATTTTTTGTTATTTTGAGCAAAATGGTGATTTATACCATAGAATTACTTGTTATGGATGAGAATTATTGATTTTTTGTGATTTTTGTAATTGTTTTATTAACTTATCCTTATCACTATTATAATATTCAATAAAAAAAGGAGAACACTTGTTTGATCAGCAATATCAGCAATAAAATGAGCTATGGGGATTTTTTTTACAAATAAAAATGTAAAAAACTGCTTTTTGCCTCATAATAAATATCTTTTTACAAATCTAATTAAATAGATGAATGAAGTTGCTTTAAATATTCAATAAGTCATTAAAATTCAAAAAAAAATATTATTCTCTAGAATCATAAATAAACAAAATATTTTAAAAATGATCTTGACAGCTTCAAAAGAACAAATGCAGTATCATCCTAAAATTACTGATTTCTTGTTTCTGTATACAGATGGAAGACATAAAATTCTTTTCAAAATCTTAATTATCAGTGTTTTATGAGATTTCAAATATATTCCCATGATAAAATAATATAAATTGATCCGCTTTTCATTTTTAAAGGCTCAATAGATATGAATTTCTCTACAATGAAAAGGTAGCATTTACTAAAAGCAAGGCAAATTGCTTTAAATGCATTAAGCATTGGAAAGAAATTATAAAAAGTGAACATAAAGCATCATCCGATGATTTTATTGACATAATTTTTCATTTACAATTATATAATTCTCATTAAACTCTGGAATAGTAATATCGTATGTTTAAAATATTATCTTTCCAACTCATAAAAAATAGATGGATCAAGCTCTGTCTCTAATGAATAAAATACCCTAATTATTCTAATAAAAGTCAAAATGAGTATTATTATTTTTTGTCAGCTCTAACTTGCTCACTAATTGGAGATACACTAATATTTTCTCAATATAAAAATATAGCTCCTTTCAATAAAGATCTACTGATTCGTTGATGACTTGACTTTTTAACGGCATCAGTTATTTTATATTAATTCCATCTGGATTTAATTTTTTTATTTCTATCTTATAAATTGATTTGATATAGGGTATGGGATCATTTTGTTAAACAAGAAGCCCTGACACAAGTGAAATAAATCTTATGGGTTCAGATTTAATGATATCAAAAAACCTTAATAACGTCATTAATCTCAGAAAGCAAGATTTGAGAATTTCTGCCTATCCAATCGAACGCCTCAATGATGTCACTAAAACTTCATTGATACTTGTGGTATCTAAATAGACTAGTCCGGAGTTATTAGTTAAATTTTACCTCATCTATTCTTTCTACATCAATAAATATGTAACGAATAGCAAGGAGAGATTAAAGTATGAATAAAACTTTTATGAACTTACGAAAGTTTCTCATTAGACAGCATAAGAACAGGAAAAAGTACGAGTTTTCAAGTCTTAATACTTAAAGGAAACTAACGATGTTAAAAAAGATTTATTAGTCGTCAACACTCTTTTTAATAGCAAGTTTATAATTGAAAACACCAATAAAATTCCATTATTCACAAACGATCCAAAAGACATTGGTCATTTAATTTTTCCGATAACTCGACTATTTCGAGGAATTAAAAAGAATCATGAAATATCAAATTTAAAAAGAACCGACCCGATCTTCATTGTAGCAGTTCTAGAACAGGACGAGTAGAAATTACTGCAATCAATATCAAAAGATGCTTACTTTTCTTTCTCCATCTTTATGAGAGGCTTCACAAGCCTAAAATTCGCTCATGAAAAAATGAAATTTATTCGAAAGGAGAACAGTTCATCTAAAGTATATTTATTTACCATCAACTTTCCATTCAAGTCTTAAAAAATGGAATCTATTTACGATAATGGTTATTATATCTGCGCTAATGCTGACTAAGCCATCAAGAAAGAGGGAGATGTTATTTTTAATATTATGAATACCTTCAAAATAGGTGAAACATCCAATTTATCCAGCAAAGAAATTGATCTATAATATGGATATCTTCCCTTTCTTTACTATGCCAAACATGTGGATAGGAGTCTTAGTGGCGGTGATGCAGATCTCATAAAAATTTTCGAGCTTTGTAACGCTGTTTCTAGACATTACTTAAAATCACAATCCTTTTTATTTCGAATTATTGGAGGAAAGGATGATTCAATTAACGTTTCTAATGCTATTTTAAGTATTCCGGCCAGTAATCATGCAAATAACGATATCTAACGTTAAAATCTAATCAATAATCTATTAGATGATCACAATTATCAATAGGCTTTGAATACCAGTCAAAAAGGGCAGTCGTTTATGTTAAAGGCCAAACAATTGGAAGTGTTATATGAACAAAATTAATTCGTAAAGGCGGCATAACTACTAACATAATTAAGCAAGAATCCAGCTAAACGAGAGAATAAGAACTCCTAGGCTAATGAAATAATTGAGTACATCAATGCTCGCTTAGAAATGCGCGAAAAAAGATATAAAGCAGCACTAAAAAGATTAAAAGCTTTGCATCTCATAATGAAACAAAAATACGGCTATGATTATGAATTTATTGGAAGAGATGTGATTTCCAGTATATAAGAATGCTACTGTAAGGGATAGCCTAGGCCTTAAAAGGAGGAAATTGTTACGCCAGTATAGTGGTCCATTAAATCAACTAATCTCAATCTCAGGAGCATTTCCACAATATGATAGATATATGATATCGATCAACCATTATCTTTTAATTAAAACTTCTCTTAATTGATATTATTATGGTAACTTCGAAGTATCTCTTGACTTTAGTCATAAAATTGCTGATTTTAACAACTTACAGCAAATTTAAACTAGTCACCAGGATAAATAGGCCAAAGCCATTTTTTGCAGAACTAACCAGTTCCTGTACTACAGTCGGGAATAATAATTAAACTGTATTAGGTTTCGGCAACTGTTATTAAAATATTTACTATATCAATCTGCAAGTAGGAACACCATCTCAATCAATGAACGTACAGTTCGATACTGGTAGTAATATTCTTTGGCTTCCAATCACAGGGGCGAGTGGATTTCATCCTTTACAATCGTCAACATACACAACTACTTCAAATCCTGGCAGTATTATTGTAATAAAAATACTATATAGTATGCTGATGGATCCACAGTGAGTGGATTTTACGGTAGTGATCTTGTTAATATGACTAACACGTCCATTAGCGTTTTTCCTCAAATATTATGGGTAAATCACGGTATAAGTTATCCTCCTCCTATTCAAGGCTTAATTGGTATGGGCTTTACTACCACTCCTAATTTTTTAGATCTTGCCTATTCTAACAATCAAATATCCTCTCCTGTCTTTGCTTTGGCAATTCGAAATTTCTCTTTTCAATCATTTATATACTATGATGGGATTCCACAATAAATTGAAGATAAAACATATTATGTGCCGGTTGCAGGCAATACATATTGGCAGGTCAGAGTTATTGGAGTTACAATAGGAGATATGGATTTAACTTCGGTTTCTGCTCCTTTTGCAATAATCGATTCAGGGACGAGCTACTTTTTTTTCAATCAAAATCTGTTCAATAAGATAGTATAAAATTTCTTTAGTTCTTGCAATAATATTGCCAACCCTCCGATCTGTCCGTGCGGTCAAGACTTATACCCAACTTTTGCATTTATGTTTCAAGGAATCTAAGTATATATTGAATCTTCTCAGTATATGACCAATATATATAATTCTAAGTGCACTTACTTATTTGGTACTCTCAGCACAGTCCGGTCAATACTCTTTGGAGACATATTTTTTCGAAACTATATCATCACTTTCGATAAGAAGAAGAAGAGATTAGGATTTGCAGGGAATATTGGTATAATAAAGAGTATTTAGTTCAAAGGAGTAGTTATAGGAGGATACATTCTTTTTGGAATATTAGGAATCATTTTGGTTGTGGGAATAATATTTTTCTGCAGTCTATAATAACTTGAGCTTAGTCAATCCACCTATGTCTCAGAAATCACCAATCCATTGCTAAAATCTAATTCTTCAGGACTCACGTAGAAATTATTATCTTGATTGATATTTATATACAATCTACATTGACATGCTGTATTTTCAATATATTACTAGTTTTCTATGAGATAAGTATTAGTATAATACAGTTAATCAACCATTTTTCTCGATATAACGATTTCTCTCCTCCTTATACTCTTGCAAAAAAGTTTATTTCGCCAGTTTATTATGTTAATGATTTAATTTTGCAAAATTTTTCCTTTACTATACTTCATCTTCTAGCTCTCCCATTTACTAGGGTTTAAGTATGTCTTCGAGAGTCTCACGATAGCTTGGATATTTTTCCAACAAATTAAATAAAAAATCTCCACATTTTTCCTTTATCTTTGGAATTTTGGTCTTTCTTTTATTGAATGCAAAAATAAGAGCATCATTTAACGCTGGTGGATAACAATCAGCGGGCTGTGCAATTTCAATCCAATGAGCTACAAGTTGAAGTAACTCATAGACTAAAATCCAGTCATATTACTCATTATTTCTATCTATCTCATTTAGTCTTTGATTATATACAACGAGCACATTTTTGGCCGTACAATTTAATCTCTTGAGGCACTATCTCACATTTTTTCGATAGGGAACCAAAGGATCCGCTAACTGCGGGATTAGCAGATCGAGAAGTGGGCGAAGGTTGATGATATTTGCAATTCCTGGCATGTTTAGAATGTGCGACAATAACTATAAGATTTAAATGTGTCTATCAGGTAGAATTTTTACAATAATTTTGCTAATCAAGTTGACGTACTTTGCAATAATTTCCTCATTTTACAGGAATTGCTTCTAAATCTGGTATTATTTACTTTAAATTATTGAACCGCGAATTTGTTAGCCGCTTTTGTTTCAGAGGCAAATAAATTTTTTATCACAAAGGGCTCATATATTCCAAATATTTTTTCTTTAATCAGGGGTAAATGCTCATATTGAATGGATTTAAGTCTATCTTACTCTTCATTAGTTTGTTTATATATTAGCTGTTACTTATCTTTCTCCCATATTTTTTACAAAGCTTTTAAATATGAAGAATCCATCCTTTGCAAAACTTCATGCATATTGGCAAAGTTTAGATAGAATAATGCCTTTAGAAATTATCGTGCATGAATTAATAAAAATATACATTAGTATTTAGGTATTGATGATCTTTGAAGGTCAGTCTAACAATTTTTTACAAAATTAACTTGGTTATTGCGATACCTTTATAACAACTTCATTTACTTGATTTCTTTTATAATAGGGTATGATATTATTCGAATACTTTTAGAAGATAACTTATTGAGCTAGCCATTACAAGAGTATTTTCATTTTACAGTCCTTATTTATATGATGGATTTACCTGAGTAGTAGAGTGTCTCTAAGACCATTAAACTATTATTGCTTAACCCCAAAAGATTGAACAGAGTCGCCTACCCTTTTTTACGTATTTCTTCATCCTCTACTCCTCCTAATCTTACTATTTATCCTCCGATCTCCCTCCATAAAATCTAAAGTTCAGTGGGCATTAACGTCGAAGCTATTTTTTCTATCAGAAGTAAAGTCTTGAATATCATGGGTTTTTTATAACATTTAAGCAATGAAGTAAACATGATAAAAAGTTTACGTAGATCGGGTACTATCAACGACCCGCTTCTTTTTAAGTTTTATTATAGTTCGGTGAGGAGTTCAATATCTGGAATCTAAGTGAGAGTTTAAATAAGAACTTTATTATTCATAATATTATAATCAGCTGCAATGGATAATAACATATTGATAGTATTGTAATTGGAAAAAATCATTTATTCTAATTTAAGTTTTCATGTCCGTTTAATTTGCAGAAAAATATATTATTATTTAGCTCTTCTCTTTCGCAACCCCTCCCTTTCTTTCACCTTTTCGCTATCTTTGCATTCTGTCTCTAGTCTTACATAGCTTTTTTTCTATTTTTACTTACTTTTATTTATTTAATTGCCTTCGGTTGGATACCTAAAATATTTGGATACATTTATTGGTGGATGAGAATTCGAAAGATAAAGGTATTTAACAGATTATAACTTTTTGAATTGTTTTATATGCTCTTTAGCAGTGTTTATTTTTCTTTTTATCTTCAAATCCAGGCTTTCCTATTTTCTCCGATTTTTAAATTGAGAAAGACATCTTCTTTAGAAGTTGGTCTGAGATTTATATCGCTGTAGAACTTTATCCTTTACTTCCCTATAAGGAGACAATACTTCTTTGCTTTTAGCCTGACTTGTACGGGATAATCTGGTTTACCTCTTTTAACTTTTTTATTTTTGTTTAAAATCATAGAGCAATCGATTGGCAGAAAGTGTAATATCTTTAGAGTCAAAGTTAAAGCAGTCCAAATCCACAGGATGAGGCATTTGTACTTTCTTCATCAAATAATCTGAACGGTTAATCCACCCCACCCACGGATGGCATTTTATTTCTTTCACTCCAGCAAAATGGCCAAGTCTCTTGTTCGGATCTTTTTATAAAAGAAGTTTTAGTAAACTCTTTAAATTTTAGCTTAAGCAAATATCATCGGGGAAATATATTTACTCGTTTATAATTCGAAATTTTGTTTAGTTTTAAGGGGAGCTTGGCTCATAAAATGGAGGGCAACCAACAACCATTTCATAAAGTAGAGCTCCAAGACAGTAATAGTCGACCTAAAATGAATGTCCCTTGCGTGAGAGTACTTCAGGGCTCATATACTCTAAGCTTCCGCAAAATGAATATCTTTTTTATTTGCTGATTTTGGCCAATCCGAAATCAGTAATGCGTATATGGCCTTAGATATCCAACATTATATTTTATGGCTTTAAGTCACGATAGATTACTTGTTTGGAGTGCATATATTCTAGAGCTAGCAGGACCTATATAAAATATTTTTTAGCTGATTCCTCATCAAATCGTAGAACTTGACGCTGTAAATGAAAAAGCTCTCCTCCTGGACAATAATCCAAAATCATAACATAAAAATGGTCAATCTATATAAATTGACGCATTTTGACTAAAAAGGGAAAGTCTAAGTATTCGTTAACTGTTTTTTCGTTGATTATTAATTCAATTTTGCCCTGTATTTTTTCTTTTTCAATGTATTTTGCAACGTAGAAACCTCCGTCTATCTTACTTCTAACCAAATAGACTTTGCTGAAACCACCCACTCCAACACATTTTAAAATTGCATATTCGGATATTTCAGATTAGACTTATTTTATCTTCTTTTTTAAAACGCATCTGATTTTACAATCACTTTTTAACTATCCAGCTTTATTCTGCATTTTATAGTCAATCAGCCAATTCGAATCTACAGTTTAGAAATAGGCAATCTTCGAACCCAAAGATGAAGTTGCTTTTATTAGAAGCTAAACGAGAGTACTCATTGGGCAAGGGATTGGTGCTTTAAGATGGATTTATTTATTAGGAATTTGCAAGTAGATATTTAAATTGCCTTTGTTATTTTTATCTTTTGACTTGGAAACTTTACGATTCATAATAGAAATTCTATTTTAACTTATTTCCAACAATTCAAAAAAAAAAAAATATTCATTAGTTGCTCTACGATAAATCATAGTTAGATAAAAATATTCTTTCAAATTAAATATTTAAGAATGATTCAACTGAACTTAATGATAATCTGTCGTTCTTTAATCCAATTTATTATTTTATTGTTATATAACGTTTTCAAGGCGGATATGGCTTTCATAAGAGCTTCTTAACAAAGATATTAATGTATTGATAAAATTTAATTGAAGATTTGTATTCTAATAGATTACAACTTATGAACAATATAGATATTATTTCAATTATACAATCAACAAATGGATAATAGATTGCATCATCAATTCATATTATTGAATTTATTCTTTCCAAGAATATTCAATATCTTCATTCATTTTAACCAAATAAATTTAATCTAATAATTCGAGTTAAAATAAAAAGCTGTTATAATTTCGATTTCATAGAAGCCTTCATGAGCAGAATCTCTGATTATTTCGATGAAACTGACACATCTGTGTAGCTTGGCTAAACTATTACTATTAAGATATAGCTGCCAATAGCATTTAAAACCTTTAGTTTTACAGTTTCACTCCATAATAAAATGCAACCTATCTTCACCGATATAATCACGCAAAAAGCCTTCATTTTAAGAGCATGTAATAAAATGGAGCCCAAATATGACAGTGCCAATTCAAATACTTCAAAATTGATAGCGATATTTATTCACTATATCAATCAATCGATCATAATTAGAAGTGAGGACCAAGATTCTCTGGATAAACTATACTAGAAACTTAAGATTTTGATTTCTCATAAAGGATTCAATGAATATTTTAAACCAATAAAAAGGTTGGGAAGAGGAGCTTTTGCCACAGTGTATCTTATAGAACATAAATTTACAAAAAATCAATATGCTGCAAAGGTATTTTCAAGAGAAGGTCAGAAGCTCGAATTCAAGGGTCATTAGGCTCTGGAAAATGAAATAAGAACTCTCAGATTATTATCACATCCAAGCATTATTAAATACTAAGGCATTTACGAGACATAGAATTTGATTTATTTGGTAACAGAACATTTATCTGGAGGAAATTTGTAAGATTTTATGAAAAACAAATGCAATCTTAAAGGTAATCAAATTTCTCAAATTATATCAGATGTTCTTGAAGGACTGATTTATCTCCAAGAAAACAGCATCATGCATAGAGATTTAAAGCCGGAAAATATACTTTTAAGAGAAAAAGATATGAAATGGGTACTGATTGACTTCGGGTTAGCTGCATTTACTAACTAGCAATATCTTTATGACAAATGTGGGACTATGGGCTATATGGCACCTGAAGTATTAGCGTAAAAACAACTTGAAAACGAAAAAGCAAAACCGTACAGTCTCTAATGCGACTTATATTCTTTAGGTGTAATTAGCTATCAATTAATTGTTGGTTCATTGCCTTTTAAAGTTTAATCTTAGGGCATGTTTGATAAAAAAATTGTCTGGAGTGCTTTCAATAGAGAAGAATGTTCAAGGATACACCCATAAATTATATAATTTTTAAAGGGGCTTCTCGAGAAAGATCCATTAAAAAGATTGACAGCCTAACAAGCCATTTGTTCTAATTTTTTTGTTAAATAGAAAGTAATATAAAGTTGGATAGTCTTAAGCCAGCAACGGATAGACTAGAGGTACGATAAAATTTTGAAGCTAGCAAACTGTAATTGATTACTAATTTCTACTTGTCATAATTAGAATTCATATGCTTTGTATAATTAATTATAATTATATATCAACAATGAGCAAAAAACTATGGCAAAAAATAGGGCTTGAACACAAATAACCCATCAAATTTGAGTATATTTAGGTTAATTAAGAGATATATTTGAGTACTCAACTATAAGAGCTCTGGATACTGTTCATGTTAACAGTAATTCAGTCTGCCGCGAATAATATGGCATATTTGATAATGATATCTCGCTTAAAAATTATTAAATCTCCTATGTTAAAGACAAGCCCTCAAGGATTGTTTTAAATCCAAATGATATATCTGTTTAAATATAACGCTGTGAAAGTTAATTTTTGGATGAGCCAGAAAGGAAGGCTTTAATAAAATATCAAGCAAATTAAGAAAAAATAAGGTTCTTCTCAAACAAAAAGAATTTGGTAAAGCATTTGAAGCTTTTAGTGATATTCTTAAAGGAGTAGCTTCGTAGTCTTAAAGTGATTGTGGAAGTGTAGATGCAATAAATGTTTAAAAGCATAATTGAATTTCTGAAAAAATCGTTACTGACAATAATAAATCAGATCAGTAATTATAGAAAAAATTAAAAAGATTCTCCGGTTTGTTAAAAATGCAGTTCTCAAAGCAAACTAATAAATAATCTCACAAAACAATACTGGTCGTTATAAAAATAAATGAAAGAAAAATCTCAAATAATTTGCGATTTAAATTAAAAACTGTTCGCGCTGACACTGAAATAAAATGATCCGATAAAAAGGATATAGCAGGAATTATTGCAAGACAGAGCAAAATTAATTTAATAATTGAAGACTTAAGTCCACCTTCTTCGAGAAAAAAATATTAATTTTTAATCAGAACTCCGGAATAAAGAGTTAGACACTACAAAACTAGAGAAATCTTATCAAGAAAATTTAAGGGATCTTGATAACCAAATTTAAGAAATCAACAAAGAGTATTCCGTAAAGATATTAAAAGAATTGCAACGAACCGCTCTCATGGAAAATGAACTTAGAAACCTACAAGACAAATATGAGCAGTGCCTTCATGAGCTTGAAGTTAGCAAGCAAGAACAAATGCGTCTTAGTGCCAAAACTTAAGTATCAAAAACCGAGAAGTTTAATAATTTTTTGAAAAAAATTAACAATTAAGATTAGAAACTGAATACAATAGCTAATAACTAGAGATATTAGGATAGATAATTTTTTACTAGGCCTTAGAGAGATGGCAATCGACTTAAATAAAAATACTCCGCTTATTCAATGACTCAAGTTCTTCCAAATTAACTATCAATATCTAAAGAATGTAGTCTAGGATATCTTACTCCTCGAAATACTGACCGATAATACTTCATAGAACCCCTTGTCTTTAAAAATAATAAAGAGTTATCATAAAAATAAAAATGGGTTGGCACGCCAATTTTAATGAACAAAAATAGGAACTTAATGATCCATACGGATAGAATTCATAGAACCAATGGCCCCTTTTTTGAACGAGCTTTAACGAATCTTAATGAGCTACAACGAGATGTTCGAAAAGAAATATATCGATCGAAAAACGTCTGTAAATGATTTGACTGATATGTGTATTCTGACCCTATTTATCTTGAATCAAATTCATTATTTTATCAGCCAATGCCAATAGACTTATACTTAATTTACCATATTCTAAATATTTGCTTTCCTCAGATGCAGATTGTCTTTTGCAATATAGTAATAAATAATTATCCAATTACAGTTATACATCAATCATCATTCTCCGAAAATGGTGGTTCATATCCCTCTGGGACATAAGGCTCATTGAAATCATCTTATTCACTTTATTTTTTTTCTTTTGCTTTTTGCTCCATCTTTTACATTAATTCAATAAAATCATCATCTTAA
>Ga0302188_10001935_pt1 | contig 15521 bp, 13 predicted proteins | sample II_Bog_E2_1_FD_198783 | JGI IMG/M metagenome (GOLD analysis project Ga0302188, IMG submission 198783) | Peat permafrost microbial communities from Stordalen Mire near Abisko, Sweden - II_Bog_E2_1 | ecosystem: Environmental > Terrestrial > Soil > Wetlands > Peat | place: Sweden: Abisko...
GATAATGAGGAAGAAAAATGTTTGATTTTTTTTGCGTTTTGGATATTGATAAAAATATCAAAGCCTCCGGGAAGAGGCTTTGATATAAGATTGGGTTTGATAATCAGGCTACCGGTAACCTTTGATCTTTTCGATCATCTTTTCCAGGGTTTCAATGGCGATATCTAAATCCCGCTTTTCGGGTCTGCCGGAATTGCTGCGTATGGTGTCCCAGTTGACATCCGTTTTCCAGGGTGTGGAGAGATAGGGCGCGATAGCCTTGCAGACTTTGCGGAAGGAATTGCCGATGATGAGTTTGACATCGAACGCGGCACGGATAATGATGCCGATCTGGTCTGCGCTGAGCGCACAAAGGACCTTGGTGATCAAACTTTGGAGTTTGCTGCCTTCGCCAGGTTCAGCAGGTTGAATTTCCGGCAGGTAGGTGCTGTAACGATTATGAATACTATGGCTTAGTTCAGCTAACGCCGAAATGATCAATTGACCGGTTTTGCTAAGCTGATGGCTTTTAGGATATTGCTCCAGGTTAGTTTGTGCCTGTCGCTGTAATACCCGGATGGCCTGGTCATAATGTCCGGCGACCACTTTAACCTCTTCGGTGTAATACAGGCAAAAGGCCTGGTTCTTGATACAACTGATGATCCGGATAATCTCGTCAGGCAGTTTTTTATGGATCTCTTCTAACTGAGTAACAGTTAATAACTTGATATTGGATTTTTCCGGGTTAAGGGTGGTTTCGATCACTTCATCAAGCCAGGAAAAGGGGTAGTTTTGTTCATTTTCTCGCTTTCTCATATCCTCCTTTTTTTAGGTTTTGTAATACGATTATTATTGGTATTAGCAGCAGTTTGAGTTATCCCGGGTAAAATCTGGCACAAAAGAATCCTTTCCCGCTAAAAAAGGGAATGATAACTTAAAGAAAGGAGGCGATAATGTACCCGGAACCGGGATATTTTTATTGACTGACAACAGGTCTTTTAAACAAAAACGCGGGCGATGTTGCCCCAACCATTGTGGTACTGGTATACCATGAAAGCCAGAACAAGCACCCCCGCTTTTAAATGGGCATTGCACTTTCTCTCGGCTTTTAGTTCAGCCCTGTAAAAGTTTTTGAGTGTTTCAGTATTCCCCGCAGCCAGACTGGTTTCGACATTATACTTTTTTAGGTAATAAATGCGCAGGCAATAAAATTTTGGTTTGATGTGTTTAAAAAAGCTAATCTGTTCGGATTCGTTCTTAAAAGGATTTTTCAGGATATAATCCTTTAGGTCTTTTAAGACTGAACAGATACGCCTTAAAACTGAGGATAGTATTTTAAACGGATCATTTTCCGCGGCGATAACTTTTGCAATCTCACTCTTAAGCTGTAAATACAGCTTTTCACTCATCTTTACAAACATAAAAAACAGGTTAAATAATTCCTGCTGTCTGCCGGTTATCCGGCTACACCAACTATACAGGAGATAAGTAACTTTTTTTCATATTGTTGATTGTTGATTTTTAATTATTAAATAATATAAAGCAGGTGCAAAATTATCCGCCAAAGTGAGTTTAAATATTCTATCCGGGTATTTGAATAACTAAATCGGGATATTTTTGATGACCAACGAAATAGAATAATTAATTGCGGCTACTTTGCAGTATATGGATTGATGCCGCTTGTTTTTATTTAAATGACTATTTATGTCGGAAAAAACATCTTGTTGATCTTGGCAACCATTCTTAATAATAATTCTCTTACAGCGTATCCCGTAAACTGATCGCCACTGTAGTATAACTTATTCATACTACCATATGAAATATGTTCCTGCTTTTTACTCATAAAGTGTCTGGAAAAGAACCGTAGTAAACCTGCAATATTTTTCATGGCGAATACGCCTTCTTCATATAATAGCCTGATCAATAGGGCAAGTTGTGCAACCGTAAGCTTCAACTCAATCTTATTGGAGAAATTCATTTCCAACAAGTCAAGGTGAAGATGTTCTTCTTTAATATATTCATTGAGCCACTTTTCTAATAAAACATTTATTGGAAGTATATCCCGATCATAACTCATTGTTAATATAACAGGCATGGTTTTTAGTACAAGTAATTGTTTTTTCAGCATTGGCAATTGATCGGCTATGTCAAGAATTATCTTTTTTCTGATTATATCCTCTTGGTACCATTGACAAAAGCTATTATGATTAAAATTAAGATAAAATAAGGCTTCAGTAACACTATAGGTCAAATCCCGACTGTCGTCAAAGGCGATGGTCACACCCAATGTTTCAGTAAGCTGAATAAAGTATTCCGCCGAACGATAATTTATTGGGAAAGAAATAGCTGTAGCCGAAACACCTCCTAAATAATCGCAAATACAAGCTTTTAAATGCACGTCTAATTCTACATATTGCAGGGAAGCACTAAGTTTTTCTGCTGCTTCGGACATTTTTTTTCTAATTGACGGTGTTGCTGCGTCAGGTATTTTACTTTCCTGGTTTATATAGGAATTGAAATATTGTATCTGGAAATCTTTTAGTTCCAGCAATAGTTCAAGCAGAATTTCTGAAAATTTCAGTACGGAATTTTCCTGGATGACAGATTGTTTATGCTTTTGAATTTGTTGGTACAGTTTATCAGCTAAATCCAATAAAATTTGTTGCTGAAACCAGATATATCGTTTGATTACCTGATCTTTAACGTCACTAAATAGCAATTCAGTCCAGACTTTTTTGATCCTTTGACATTCTGCTACGATCATTTCTTCCTGTCCATTTTGGAGGTCTGTTGTTTCCAGGTTCTCATTATGTGCTTCGGAGGCAAATGCAATAGCAAATTCCTCCAATAGCTTCAGTTCATCCTTTAGCATGGTGTTAAATATAAATAACCGACATACTGATTAATTCTCGATCCTAAACTTAACTGCGTTTTGCATGTTTGAAAGATGAGTTTGTGCACTTACTGTAGTTAAAATTGTAATTGTTGTATTAGTGGGATCACCTACAGTAGTTTCTGATAGGTTGTCCCCTGACAAACGATTATAACTATACAAAGTATTTGTCTTTTTTTTGAAGTTTGTTACAGGTAAATTTTTCATAATGGTAACTTTTTACCCAAATTATCAGTACAAATAGAGACCTGACAACTTTGTTACACGCACGACAGTTTGCTGTAGAAAGATAACCGGTTATGACAATGACATTACAATCTAAAATGAATTTTTCAAGGTTGGATGTTCGTTTGATCCTGAAGCATATATTAGGGTGGGGCTTATTTATTGCCTATGAAATCAGCTTTGTACGCTTTAATGGGGGATACTCTTCTCCTTTACAAGATTACATCTACTACTATGGTTTGAACATTTTATTATTTTACTGCAATGCTCATTTGCTTCTGCCACTGGCTATAAAATCTTCCAGGTATTATTTTTTGATACCTGTATTGATGCTCTTTGAAATAATCATTTATTTGATCCTTAAATATATCCTGGACCATTTTTTGGTCTTTCCACATAATGCTATGCCGAACCAAATCACATATATAAAAAAGCTACTTGTTCCTAATGCTTATCGTGGAGTTTACTTTTTAGGTTTCAGCTCACTATACTGGTCAATACTTCGTATGATCACTTTCAGAAACAGGGCACATGAAACGGAAACAATGCAACTTACCACGTTAAAGGAAAAAGCGGAATTAGAAAGGAATTTAGCCGAAGCTCGCAATGCCTATTTGCAGCACCAGATCAACCCGCATTTATTATTTAATACCTTAACCTTTATTCATAATACTTATTATAAATTTTCCCGTGAGGCATCGCAGTGTGTTCTTTTGCTTGTGGAGATTATGCGTTATTCCCTTCATGAAGTGGACACTGATGGCAAAACATCACTTATCAAAGAAATCGAACAGATCCAGAATTTTATTGAGCTTAACCAGCTTCGGTTTGATTATGAATTATATGTTGACTTTCAGGCTGAGGGTGATTTTGGGACACATAAGATTATTCCGCTTATTCTGCTGACACTCACTGAAAATATTTTTAAGCATGGAAATCTGAAAAGGGAGGGAGATAAAGCCAAAATACATATATCAATAAGTGGCCAGCATGAATTGAATTTTGTAAGCTGGAACTTAAAGAAACATCAGAGTGAAACTAAACGCCTTCGTTCTATTGGCATAAAAAATGTAATTAAAAGATTGGAATATAGTTATAAGCATCAATATTCATTGAATATTAAGGACGAAGAAGATAGTTACGGATTAGAATTGAGGATGCAATTATGAATTTAAAGTGCTATGTGGTTGATGATGAATATCATTCAGTGGAAATGCTGATGGAATATATTGATAAAACGGACGGTCTTGAATTGCAAGGATTCTCTACTAATCCCCTTACGGCGCTAAATGAGGTAACCGGACCAAATCCTCCGGATATTACATTTTTGGACGTGGAAATGCCGGAACTTTCTGGAATGGAGTTTGCGGGCTTGGTTAATCTTTATACAACAATTGTTTTTACTACTTCTTTCCCTGAGTTTGCCGTGGAAGCTTTTGAAAAAGAGGCTTTCGATTTCTTATTGAAGCCAATTAGTTATGCAAGATTTCGCAGTTGCATTCAACGGATACAAAGAAATGCCATTCAGAAAATCCAGTACAAAAAGGACAAACGGGATTTCTTCTTTGTAAAATCAGAAACTAAGGGGAAAATGGTTAGGGTGATAATAAATGATATATTGTATATACAAGGCGCCCAGAATTATATTAAAATTCATCTAATTTCCGGTGAAATAATGCCTTACCTTACTATAAATGAAATTGAACAATATTTGCCAATGGAACAATTTTCAAGGATACATCAATCATTCATCATCAATAACTACAGGATAAAAGCCGTCGAACAAACTCGCGTAATCCTTGAAAATGATATTAGTTTAAATTTAGGCCGGTATTATAAAGAACCCTTTCTGGAAAAGATGAACGAACTGCTTTTAAAGTCAAGACGTAAATTTTAATTGGCTTTTATCAGCTATAGCCTTAACAGATCCCTGATATTTATAGAGACAATAATAAATGATCAATTCTTGATTTCGTTGCCGGTCAATGAATATGCGGTTAAGATGCATGTGGATCAAGTCTGCCAGTAATTGATTTTTGCGTTTGGCGGTAAAGCCCGAAGCAACATTTAAAATCGCATTTGTCTTTAATTCAAATATATCAGACCATCTCATAAGTTTTAATTTCTCATAATATTCTTGGTGGGGAAGCAACCCGGCGATTTCCTTTTTAATTTCCCTGTATTTCTGGTCCAGTTCTATTTTTAATGATTTATCATTTGAAAATTCTGAATAAAACGTTTGTACCATCTGTTCCAGAAAGGTAATCCGAATATTAATATCCGGCAAAAAGCCATTCAGCAAATAAGTAACTGAAACCAAAGCCAGGCTGTGATAAGAATTTTTGAATGATTTGAGCCTGGAAATCTTGATATAACGTATGACCAGTTCACTGCTTCCATGAAAAAACCCCTCCACTAAATCAATTACATCAGCCCCGTATCTTTCCATTTCCCTGCGATAAGTATCAGCCTGGTATTCCCTGATTAAATGGTAATGAACTGAACCTTCCAACCGTTTCTTTAGCAGAATTAACACAGGCCCTATAACATTTTCTTTAACCTTGAGGCGCAAACGAATATGATAACCGGAATCCCGGTAACGGATAAAAAACCAGGATAGTAACCCTTCGTTATCAAATTTCTTTAATAAGGGAAGCAATTTTTTTGCTAATAAATCATTGGCTGTTGCCGTGTTGCAATACAATTTTAAATAGAGCCATTTACTACCTAAAATGTATTCCTGTTTGACTTTAGTCTTTGCAATTATATCAGTCGTTGGGTTTCCCGGATATATCGCCTCATCTTTGTACAAAAAGGCAATAAATTGGCTAACCAATGGGTTGCCGTCACTTGTGGTAGCGGTGGGTTGCGCCGGTAAAAAATATTCTTGCAGTGCCGCCTGATCCATGCTTTTCAAACAGTCAATCAAAAAAAGGACTTCTTCTTCGTTGTCGGTATTAAAAACCATTTGCTGGTCGAACTTGCTCAGTGCAACAACAGATGGTAATTTTAATTTTTCCTTTAATAATTTAAACCTGTTGAGGACATCATTTGTGACTACCGATTTTAACTCTTTCAAATCTTGTTGGGATAAGTGCCATATAGCGGGACAAAGAATGGTTTGTTTAAAAACTACCCTCGGGTATTGTGGCATACCAGGGAAAAACTGTTCCAAATCAAATGAATAATTTCCTTGTAAACCCTGGTATTGTAAATCACAAAGTATTCTGAATAAAGCAAGGTGATTGCGGCTGTAATTATAAGCAGAACTCAATCGGGGGATAATAACCTTTTGACGCAATTTTGATTCGAGAATAAGTTCATCCCCAATAACGGAAACCCACAAATCTGAGGGGGGAATTTGATGGTCAAATGGTAGGGTAGAAACAGAATTAATAGGGATTTCATATTCATAGCTGTGCTTCCTACGGTTAATATTATCTGCATGAGTGTCAGAAAGCTGACCAATATCTGCAAAAAACACTTCAGGATTGGCCAATTGTTCAAATGAAGCCAATTGCTGGCTTAGGTTATGTACATCCTTATTCCAGGCGGTAAAGCGGCCAATCAATGCCGTTGCTGAAACGCCGCCCACCGTTTCTAAAAAAATGACATTATCAAGAACTCTAAACAATACGGACAACGTTGGAGGTGAGCGTAAGGTTTGACTGGTTGGAATTGAAAGCAGATCAGCCTCGTTTAACAGAATGGGGTCACTACTATGCTGGTTATTATTCCATTTCTTTAATAATAACTGGTGAACCGTAGACCATTCCAACATGATACTACTTTTCTGCGTCTCACTAAAATTTACCTGCCGCAGTAATTCTGTTTCCGAAGGCGGTGTAATGTCAGGCCCATAACCTATACCAGTTTCCGGGTCAATGGCCTGGAGTAAGGGAATTTTCTGCCTGTCATACCTGCTTTTAAAATCCTGAATAAATTGTTGAAGCATTAATGGCTGTGCGGGCTGGGACAGGACACCTAAAGCTTTTAACCCATCCGTAATCTGTTTCTGATAGTTAATATTAAGACTGCCAGCAGTTACTTTTCTTTCCAGGCCCGCATAAAAGAATTGATTAGCCTTTTCTTTTTGGTAACTTGAAAACAAACCCGCAAGCTGACCGCTTAATTTAACTAAATGGCTAATAGCAGGAAATGGGATGATATTCAGTTGTTCATAAATTTCAGATAAAGCTTGTTGAAAAGGTCGGATGTCTATTTCCGTATAGTTTAAGTTTAGCAACCTGTTCAAGTAATCTTCTCCAATGATGTTAGTCGCAGCATAGGGAATAATAATCTGTGCATCGATCAGAAAATGTAAATAATCCTTTGCTGTTTCCTGGTCACAGCCAGATATTTTAGTCATAAAGGCCATAATTTCCGTTCCCGGCCTAAAACTATTAGAACAAAAAATGATTAAAGGGGACGTTAAAATATTATATTCATAAGATTCCAGGTCAAACAGGATCTTCTTTTTTTTTTCAGCAAAATTAGTTTTGATAAAACGAAACTCTCTTCCTGATTTGTAAAGCGTAGGATTGCATATAAAGGCATTGTTTTCTAATTCATTTCCAATTAATTTTTCTGCCAAGTGTATGACAATCTCCTGGTCAATATTCAAATGCAATTTCGCGTTTTGTTCGTCAAGCCTGATCGGTTCATCCAGGCCCCATGATGCCAATGTAAAAGAAGAGAAACTACCAAAAGGCGTGGGACGAAAGCTCATTCGATTATAATAACGTTTGATGCTCAACTGCTCTTTAAAAGATAAAGATTTATATTCTAAGGTTTTAGACGCAATTATATTGTAGAGCTGAGGACTGGCAAGGTAAATAGCAATTTGAAAGTGAACGTCCTTTAGGATTTTCTCTACTTTTTCAATTGAATATTGATTATAACTGTATTGAGGGCTTCTAAGAATTAGATGATTTAAAAAATTATAATTCTTCATAAATAAGCATTAGGGTTTAGCTTTAAACAGCTGCTCTTTATACGTATTATATGATTTTTCTATTGTTAGGTTAATTAAAAATTACATTAACATTATCGCCGTGTTAAATAATTGATTATTAATGAATTATAATTTCCTTTAAATAAATAAAGCCCTTAACACTCGCTATTAAGGGCTTTAACCTAAACCTTATCACAATATGGTTAGAGAGCCTAACCATTTTATAGATGGCGTAAAAATATATATAATCAGGATTTATCTCATAAACCAACTTTTAATTCTTCGTATGAATTTAGCCACTTGCCTGTCAAGCCAATATTTTTGTGTTTGGTATTGCTTATAACCAGCAAATGAAATAATAATCAAAATGAACAATATCTCAAACACCATGATAAGTTAACAATTGGTAATGTTTACCGTTGTTTAAGATTTTTTCTTTTGTAAATTCTCAGGGTCAACTTTAGCCAATAATTCCCACAACCTTGAGATTTCCTTTTCCATATTTTGTATTTTCAAATCTTTCTCTGTCAACAATCTTTCATATAATTGACTTTCAATTTCTGATTTATGTTGAATAGTAATTGTACTATTATTAAATCCAACATCATTATTTTTGATTTCATTTATATAAACACTCTCCTCAACATTAATTAAATCTTCAATCGTAGTTTCTAAAATTTCCGCTATCTGTTTAAGGCGATCTATATCAAGTTTAGTTACCCCATTTTCGATTTTTTGCCATGTTTTTAAATGCATGTTCATTTTGTCAGCCATGTCCTGTTGTGTAAGGCCATTTTGGGAACGAAGCATTTTTATTTTATTGTGTATAGCACCCATATCTTAAATAATGTATATAAATTATATACTTTTTGCTTCAAAAGGATACAAAAAGTAGGTTTTATTTATCCTATCAATTAATTAATTTTATTGATTAGGATAATAAGTAAAGTTAGTAAAATTATAGGTTCAACACATAAAAGATTATTACGTAGTTAAAAAACAAATACATTTGTAGTCCTAATATTGCTTGGACTACTCACGAGCCTCGCCGGCGAATCTGGTAAATTTTCACGCGACGGTAAGTGGAGCATTCAACCCTATACATGCGATAGGGCTGGTGCTCGCTTATGTCAATGTGTGAAAACCTTTCCGCAAGGAAAGGTTGGCTTTACCAGAGCCAGCCGACATTTGACTTTGCGGGTTACCGGCCCTATTGTAATTATACAATAATCCGTCCCTCATTTCTAAGAGGCTTGCCATTGATTTCAACATAGGGCAAAGCGATGACTCCGGATAACGAAAATCTTAGACTTTTAATTCATCAACTCCAACATGGAGGTGAAAAGGCATTTACTCTATTGTATGATAAATACAGTAAACAACTTTACAGGAACATACTCCGCTTAGTCAAAGATGAAGATATTGCCCAGGAGCTTTTACAAGACCTCTTTTTAAAAATTTGGGAGAATAAAGGAAATATCAATCCCGATAAATCATTTAAATCCTATTTATATAAGGTTGCGGAAAATCTGGTTTATGCGCACTTCGGTAAAATTGCTAAAGACAACCGCCTCATTGCCAAATTAGTCATCTCCTATGTTGATTTTGATACTAATGCAGAAGAAGCGATTATCTACCAGGAAAATCACGATCTACTAAAAAAAGCTATCACAAGCCTCTCGACACAGAGAAAACAAGTATTCACCTTATGCAAGTTAGAGGGTAAAAGCTATGAAGAAGTTAGCAAGGAATTAGGTATTTCTACTTCTACAGTTCGCGATCATATTGTAAAAGCTAATAAAGCCGTCAAACAATACTTCTTACTAAATCAGGATGTAGCGGTCTTATTCATAATATCCCAATATTTATTTCGCACAAAATAAAAACAGTATCATCATAAGTGAAAAATTTGTTATAATTCACAGTTTATCACACACTTTATTCAAAGTTGATCACACATGTATGTTGTATAATTTCTGTGCGATTTTTATGCCTGGGCCGTTACGTATTGTTCTCCCCAATTATAAAGGTCTTCCAATACGGGTAACAAAGTTTGTGCTTTTTCGGTTAACGAGTATTCGACACGTGGCGGCATTTCAGCATAAATCTTTCTGATCACCAGCTCGTCCTGCTCCAGTTCCTTGAGTTGTGCGCTGAGCATTTTCGTGGTGATAAAAGGCATTTTCTTTTGCAATAAACCAAAACGGTGATGGCCCTGGTGGATAAAATACAGCAGAGCGATCTTCCAGCGCCCGCCTAATACCCGCATCACATTGTGCATCGGGCAAATAGCAGCCAGCGCTTCTTCGTTAGAAAAGTTGGTTGACGTTGTTTTTCTCATTACTTTCTTTTTTGATACTATAGTACAAATAAGTATGTACCGGTGATTATGAAATCAAATATAGAAATTTGTTGGCAACGAAAAAGAAAAAATTTATGAAAAAGACAATCGTCGTTTTAGGCGCCACCGGCAAAGTTGGCGGTAAGATCGCAGACCTTCTCCTAAACGAAGGACATCATGTAAAATTAATTGCCAGGTCGGAAGACCTCGAAAAAAGGTTCGGTCATACCGGGGCCGAACTGATCCCCGGCGATATCACCGATGTTGATTTATTGACTGCTGCATTTAATGGTGCCGACAGCGCGTTTATTTTGTTACCACCAAATTTCACAGCACCAGACTACCGGGCGTTCCAAAGGGAAGTCGGGGATGCGGCTATTGAGGCGATCAAAAGATCGGGTATTCCATATGTGGTCAGCCTGAGCAGCGCGGGTGCACAGTTGCACGAAGGCAATGACCTAATTGCCGGCCTGGCTGAACAGGAAGTCAAGCTGAACCAATTAAAAGACGTCAATGTCATGCACCTTCGTTCGGCTTATTTTCTCGATAATGCGTTACTCAATATCAACCTGATCAAAAACAGCGGCCTCAACGGCACGACCGCTGACCCAGATCACCAAATACCGATGGTAGCGACCACCGACGTGGCAGCTGTTGCCGCAAAAGCGTTGGCTAACCTGGATTTTGAAGGCAAAGTGATTCGGCCCGTTTTAGGTGATCGGAACTATTCCTTTAGCGAGATCACCGGTATCCTCGGAAGATCGATCGGGAGGCCGGATCTGAAACTGGTGCAATTCCAGGTTGAACAAGCTAAAGCGGGCATGATCAGTCAGGGCATTTCCGAAAACGTCGCTGAAGATATCGTGAACATGGAAACTTCCCTGAAAAACAACATCATGAATTACCAGCAACGGACCACTGAAAATTCTTCTCCGACTACCGCCGAGGTATTCGCGAAGGAGGTGTTCGCCCCGGCTTATCACGCGCAATAAATATATTTGTATATGGAAAAGAAACTAATTAACCAGAATGCTGAACCGTTTTTCAGCATCATTATGGAAGGCCTTAAAGGGGAAGTGGACGGGGAACATTTTTGGTATGCGGTAGCAGACGATGCCGTATTTGAATTCATGTACAACTTTCCAGGCTTTACCAATAAGATAGAAGGCCGCAGCGCCTATATGAATTGGTTCAGCGGTTACAGTAATGTACTGCATTCAGCAGACCATTTAAGCATATACAAAGCGCAGCAGCCGGCTAATGTCATCATATTGGAGTACGAAGTGCATGGTGTGGTGCCTTCCACCGGAAAATCTTATGACAACCGTTTTTGCTCCATCATTACGATCAAAGACCGGAAAATCATTCACTGGCGGGATTACATGGATTCCCTGGCCGTGATGCTTTCATTGACCAGCGATTGATCTTAAGCAGACGTCCCGTCTGATGGCAGAACTTTATTGAAGTTCTGCTTTTTTATTTAAAAGCTGATTGGACACTAAAGATCATTGCCATCAAAAAAGTGTACGATTAACTATGAATAAAATGCGTAACCTGTGAATAATGACAAAATTACAACTATTCAAAATTAATTTCTTATTGTGCAGACCTAAATTATCTTTAAGAGATAATAGGGTAAAAGAATAACTTGAACAATCCATTACCCATAGTCGACCTTTTTGTAAAATACCTTCAAGACAGGTGTACAGCCGATGAGGTCAAACAATTATTAATGTATTTTGAAATTGAAGAAAATGAAGAAATACTGCGACATCTTATCCGTGCAGAATTAGATTTTACACATCAAGGTGAAATTACTAATTCAAAAGAAGATGCAATTCTACTAAAAATAAAATCTGTTCTGATAAGCGAAATAAAGCAAAATCAGGAACAGCATCGTGTTAAACGGTTATCTCCCATTTCCAGATGGGTTAGAATATGTGCAGTATGGTTAGTGTTAGTTTGTTCAGCTGCATTGTTAGTAGATCATTTTTATACCGACATTAAAGGATATTTTCATCCGGTAAAGTTATTGTCACTTGCTACCAGGCCCGGAGAACGCAAATTGTTGACCTTATCTGACGGAACAAAAATATGGCTAAGCCCTTCCAGTTCTCTCGAATATCTGGATCAGTTAATAGGTAATTTACGTGAGGTCAAACTGGAAGGCGAAGCTTTTTTTGAAGTAGCGAAAGATAAAAAACACCCTTTTATTATTCATAGCGGTCGGATGGATACACGGGTTGTTGGCACTTCTTTTAATATTCAATCTTTTAAAGCACAAATAAATTCCACGGTTACTGTAGTTACCGGGATAGTAAAAGTTTCAGCTTTGCGGTCATCTGGTAGGAAGCCACAGGAAGTAATACTTAACCCCAATCAAAGAAGTCAACTTGACAATCAAAGCGGCACACTGACGAGTATAAATTACCCCAATGCTAAACAAATGCTCAAACGAAAAGAGGGCATTTTAAATTATGATGGAGCTCCCGTGCAGGATGTTGCCACCGACTTTTCAAGATATTACAAGGTTCCGATTCTTATCGAAAGTAAATCAAAAAACTGCTTATGTTATGGTGAATTTGACACTAATACACCAGTAAATATTGTATTGGAGCAACTGGCCTCAGCAATTAATGCAAAGATCATCATTCAGAAAGATAAGTACATATTGAAAGGAGGATGTGAGGAATGATATACAAACCCAACTTACCACAACCGTAGGTGAGTTTAATAGCTGCTCGAACGGGCATAATTTCCAAAAATATTTTTTTCATAATAACAGCAATGAAGTTCAAAACTTGCTTTATGAGCTTGCTATTGCCAATATACTATGCCTTTTTGTAACATAAATACCCCCTTTTTAATTTAAAAAACCATATAAATATGCTTAAAATCTTACCCTCTCTACGAACAATCAGATTGCTTTTATTGATAGTTTTTGTCAATGGATGCCTAAACTCTTCATTAAGCGCCGAGGCTATGAGGCACACACCAGACCTCGAAAAGAGAATTACTATAAGCTTTGATAAAATAAGCTTAAAAGAAGCTTTGGATAAAATTGCAAGTAAAGCCTCAATAGCAATTATCTACAGTAACTCAAAAGAACTTACGAGTGCTGTTAGTATTAACGAAAAAAATAAACCATTAAAAGATGTTTTAAATGAATTATTAGCTCCTTTTTCTTTCTCCTACCGGATCATTGATGACAAAATTGTGATAACTCATGATGGATCAAAAATTAAATCCCAGCCTGCCGAAAACAGGCGCATTTTAGTAATACCGGTAAAAGGGAAAGTCTCGGACACCGATGGGCAAGCCCTCGAAGGTGCCACGATCAGGGTAAAGGGCGAAGATAACCTTATAATATCCGATAAAAATGGAGAGTTCGCATTTGATAATATTTCCCCGAATTCTATTCTTCAGGTTTCTTTTATCGGTTATAAAACCAAAGAGATAACGATAGGGAATGAATCCGGCTATTTAACCATTGTACTGGAATCTGATAATTCCAAATTAGAAGCAGTTAGTATTGTTTCAACCGGATACCAAACAATACCTAAAGAAAGAGCAACGGGAAGTTTTGATCTTATTGACAATACCTTATTAAATCGCAGTGTTAGTACAAATATTCTTGACCGGCTGGATGGGATTACCAGTGGTGTATTATTTAATCAAAGCCTTGGCAATGGAAATAATGCCACTATCAGTATTCGCGGCCGTAGTACCATATTCGCTAATGCTGATCCATTAATCGTTCTTGATAACTTTCCTTACGATGGTGATTTGAATAATATTAATCCGAACGACATCGAAAGTATATCGATCCTAAAGGACGCCGCCGCTACGAGTATTTGGGGAGTCAGGGCAGGTAACGGGGTAATTGTTATTACATCTAAAAAAGGAAAGCTAGACAAAAAGGCGCATGTTTCATTTAATGCCAATACGACAATTTCCCAACGGCCAAATCTATTTTATCAGCCACAGATGAGTTCCTCAGATTATATTAACCTGGAGCAATATCTATTTAATAAAGGTTATTATGACAATTCGATTTCAGACGGATATTCTACCATTTCGCCCGCCGTTGCTATATTTCTTCAAAAACAAAACGGACAAATCTCAGGGCCAGATTCGGCTTATAAGCTCAATCAGTTAAAAAAACAGGATGTCCGTAATGACCTTGAAAAATACGCCTATCGGCCAGCTGTAGACCAACAATATGCTTTAAGCCTTGACGGGGGTGGCAAATCCAATACTTATTATGTTTCTGTAGGTTATGACGATAATAAAGAAAATACAGCCGGGAACAATTACAGTCGCGTAACCCTGAATGCCAACAATAATTACTATCTCTTAAATAATAAGCTGCAGATAGGTGCAAATATAGCATTGAGTTCCAGTGTGACGAAAGGCAACACAAATAGTTTTACTATTCCTGCATATCCTTATCAGCAACTCGCAGATGCAAATGGGAATCACCTATCCGTTGTGCAGGTCGGAGGCCTTAGGAAACAATATACCGATACTGCCGGGGCAGGTAAGTTACTTGACTGGAACTTCCGTCCCTTGGACGAGAATGCCAGTAACAATACGACCAATTTAACGGACTATAAGTTAAACACGAACATCCGTTACTCAATAATTGATGGGTTAAGCTTCCAGGTAAACTACCAATATGAAAAAGGCACCAGTGATTATACCCTGTTGAATTCTGTCAATTCTTTTTACACCAGGAACCTCATCAACTCCTTCAGTCAGATTGATCCTGGTTCGGGCACTGTAACAAGCGCCATTCCTTACGGTGGTGTTGAGAATCTAAGCAACAGCAGCTATTCCTCCAATTATGGCAGGGCGCAGTTAAACTATGATAAGAAATTCGGTACACATCATAGCATAAATCTGCTTGGTGGAGCAGAAGTAAAAGATTATGAATCTTCTTCAAATTCAAATACGCTTTACGGCTTTGATCCATCGACTGACTCAACTTTACCAGTAGACAATATCACTTATTTCCCTGAATATTATGGCTATAATTACGCCACTATTCCCTATGGTGGAGGACAAAGTTTTACGGTTGACCGGCTTAGGTCGGCGTTTTTTAATGGTTCATATTCCTATGATGATAA
>Ga0302188_10001940_pt1 | contig 15496 bp, 16 predicted proteins | sample II_Bog_E2_1_FD_198783 | JGI IMG/M metagenome (GOLD analysis project Ga0302188, IMG submission 198783) | Peat permafrost microbial communities from Stordalen Mire near Abisko, Sweden - II_Bog_E2_1 | ecosystem: Environmental > Terrestrial > Soil > Wetlands > Peat | place: Sweden: Abisko...
TGGAAAAACGGATAGCGTTCCGATCATGGGGTTTACGAGTACTCTAATGGAGATGTGTATGATGGAGAGTGGCACAATGATCTAAAGTAAGGGCACGGTAAACTCGATATGGCCACTGGTGATAAGTACGAGGGCGATTGGTAAGTTGGCAAAAAGAATGGTGCAGGTACTAGTTTATATAATTTAGGTCTGTATGTGTTCGCAAATGGGGATATTTATGAGGGCGAATTCTAGAACGGCAATCGGCATGGTCAGGGGGCTTATACATGGACTGACCAGAGCTACTATCGAGGCGAATGGGTCTCTGACAAAATGAACGGAAAGGGTATTTACGCCAACTCCTAAATCTAACTGTAGGGATACTTTGAAAACGATAACTTTGTGCGTCCGCTGCATTGATAGCCATTGCTGTTTGCTTCACTATCCTCTTTATTTAATTCTATCTATTTAAATAAATGTTATAATCCTAAAATAGTCAGCAGAAACAAACAAATTGCAAAACTGAAGCCTTCTATTTTTGGGACAAACACTCTTCCGTGACTTTTGCGTTAATTTGCACATCCATTTTGCTACTTCCTAGTTCATCATATTATTGAATATGCTGCCAATACCACTATTGTGTCCGCCTGTGCCTTTCAACTCATAATATAAACTTACCGCCAAATATATGCGAATCTAGTCACCAGATATCGGCTGGCACGGACTCAAAGACCGCATCCTTTCCATTGATTTCCATCCCAACAACAACGAGTTCGCTAGTGCCGGCTCAGATGACCGCAAATTTTTATAGTAGGAGCGTGAAGGCACTGAGGGCTGCATCAAGATCTGGTAGATCATCAACGACGGACGCCCCTTCGGTGAGAACAACAAAAATTTACGCATTCTTTACGGACTCAGTGAAGCTGACAAGAGCACTAATGTCGTGCGTTACTCGCCTAACGGGGCTCTATTGGCATCAGGCTCCGATGATAAGTGCATCACGATCTGGCAAAAGCGCGAAAACTGTTTATCCATCAATAGGGCGGAACGCATCTTTAGGTGGTCGGCCAAAACAAGATTGATGGGTCACACGGAAGACGTCCTCGATCTGCGTTGGACAGCTGGTAGCAAATACATCGTCTCTGCTGGTATGGACAAGCGAATATTCGTTTGGAACGTTGAAAAGAAGTACCATGTAAAAGTGCTTGACGAGCACGAGAAATTCGTGCAAGGCATCGCAGTCGACCTGCGCATGGAGCACATCATTAGTTGCAGCAACGACCGCACTGTAAAAGTATGGAAAGCCATTAAGACCCGAAAATCATAGACTGAGTTTTATTGTAAGAAGTCTCTTAAACGCTATGATTATCAAAAGAGTGAGGAAGAGGAGAATCCAGAGCAAAAGGCTGGCTTTAGAATATTTGCTGATGAAAGTGTGCCTACGTTCTTTCGCAGGCCGGATTTTTCACCTGATGGTGAACTCTTTCTATTGCCTGCAGGCATATGGCAAAAGAATATGGAAAGTCGGCCCGAGTACTGCTGCTTCCTTTACCGTAAAAACTTCTTGGAAAAGCCATCCTTCTTGATCCCAACAAATGGATAGCCAGCTTTAATATGCAAATTTTGTCCAAAGTTGTTCGTTAAGAAAAATGAGAAAGCGGGTCTGTTCCAGCAGAGTTACTACATGGTATATGCAGTGGCTACCACTTCTGCAGTTCTGTTGTTCAGCACATAAAAATTATAGCCTCTCTATGGAATGGGCAATTATCACTATGCGGCCCTAACTGATCTAAGTTGGAGGGGAGATGAGATGCTGGCCATATCATCATCTGATGGATATTGCTCCTTTGTCATCTTCGAGAAGGGAGAGCTCGGAGAGATTTACGAGCCAACTGGGTAGCTGGCCAACTTGATGAAGGTTCAAGAATACGTGCCTCAGCAAATAAAGCCTACCTAACCAGTTGTCCAATAGACTGAAAGAGTCTAATTTCGTTAAACTTAAGGCGGAGTAAAGAAGAAGCGAATAATTCCAAAGAAACTAGCTGATATTTGAAATTGATGATAATTGCACTTATGTGATGACCATAACATTATATTACTATGGGAGATTATCCAGTTGATGGAGGCCAACTTGCTCTCTACTTTACCTTCACCTTTCTATCTATCATTGCCAGTCTCGTCCTCTACTTCTTTTACCAACACTGTCAAGGCTTTGCCGATAAAGACCACCAGGAGTATATCAGAATATTCGCTGAAATTTCAGCGATAGGATCAGTTTCCAAAATCATGTCTGAAGATGACCGACCCTTGGAACAGTTGTTAGACTGAGATCGTTTATAGATTTGTATCTCTTATATACTTGATATGACTGACACACTGCCGGTCAAGTTCTATAGTAACTGTCGCCATAAGCAGAGAAAGAGATTTTGTATGCTGTTTAGAACAACGACGTCGTCCTTATTTCGGCTTAAACGGGCTCAGGAAAAACCACACGTTATCAACAACCTATGCAGAAATACCGCAGTTTTTAATACAAGCTGGATACACCATCGGCGATAAGAAGATAGGAGTGGTCTTGCCTCGAAAAATAGCAGCTATTTCTATTGCAAAACGAGTTGCTGAATAGTTGGGCTGCTACAATGGATAGGTAGCTCATCGAGTCCGCTTCAACTCAGGAGTCAACAGTAATACTCGGGTCATGTTTATGACTGATGGCACGCTGGTGCAGTAACTGTATGGTAGTCCTCTATTGGATGAGTATTCTATCATAATGCTGGATGATGTTCACGAGCGCTCCATCAGCTATGATATCCTTTTCAGTTTTCTCAAGCGTATCCTTCAACGCAGACCGGAATTCAAGGTCATCATCACATCGGCGACCCTCTAAAACAAGAGTATTTATGATTTCTTTACTCTCAGCAGGGATTTAAAAGAGACAGGGAGACCTTTGCGCTGCAAAATGGTGAATATCACTGGTAGGCTTCATGAAGTCTTTATCCATTATCTAAAGGAGGCATCCAAAAACTATTTCCTAAAGATTTTCCAGACAATAGTTTATATTGACCGCGAGAAGAGTCATGGAGATGTGCTAGTTTTTCTAACTTCAGTCGAATAGATCGAAGGAATGATTCATATGCTAGAGTCATATATGCTGGAGAATAAGCGCAAACTCAAACTACTGCCACTACACTCCAAACTCTCAGCAGAACAACAAACTCTCATCTTCGAACATTGCTATGAGAGAAAAATCATATTGGCCACAAACATAGCTGAAAGTTCAATTACAATCCCTGAAGTTAAGTTCGTGATTGACTGCGGCTATGTTAAGGTTAAGATGTTTGACTGGCAGGCAGGCATTGACAAGATGGCAGTCGTACCCTGTGGCAAAAGCAGCGCAAGTCAAAGAGCTGGACGTGCAGGCAGAGTTACTGATGGAGAGTGTTTTCGCATTTATCATCAAGCTGGGCACGACTCTATGCCCTAAAAATTACCGCCTGAGATATTGAGGGTAGATCTGACAAACTTTCTGCTTAAACTGAAGGGACTAGGAATCACCGATATCCTCACCTTTTAACTGCTAGAACGACCTTAGGAAGCCCATCTGACTAAAGCTATCGACATTCTATTTGCTTATGGCCTAATTGATGATCACTTCGAGTTGACTGAGAAGGGGAAGCGAGTAGCATAGTTTTCTATTGATCTTCGAAACGCATGCATGCTAATGAACTCTTTCTAGGCTCGATTTGGTTGTTCTCGCGAAATCTTAATGCTGGTATGTATGCTTTAAGTCCAACCTGAATTGTTCTCTGGCCATGGACTTGGAATTTTAAAAGCCAAGAAAAAAGTGGGAGCTAAGTAAGGTGATTTCCTTACTCTTATCAACTTTTTTATTCGCTTTCATCATGGAAACGTTGCTGATCGTAAAAGGATCTGTGGAGAATATAAGCTGCGGCTTGGTGCTATGGAGCAGGCTCTAAAAATATACGATGAGTTGGTGGCTCAAATAAAAAGATTCAACAGGTTTAGCAGTCCCTAGGAGGAGATGTAGCACCGCTATGGTGAAGGAAAGAAACAGATCTATGAAATCAAATCTTCATAGGATGAGTATGAGGCTATTTTGAGATGTATACTAACTGGATATTTCACTAATATTGCACAGGTTCAAGGTGACGGCACATACCTCAACATCCGTTCTAAGTAAAGATTGCAGGTCCACTCTACATCCATTCTGAGCGTGGTCTATCCCGAATGGATCGTTTATCATCAAATTATAAAGAGTTCCGCTTACTATATACATTCTGGCAGTCAGATTTATCCTTAGTGGATTTTTGAACTTGCGGGAAACTATTACCATGATAAACGTAAAGATCAAGCCAACAGTAGCTATCAGAAGGAGGTAGAAATAGAGCGGGAGGACGCCATGATACGCCAGCCAGAAGAAAAAGCCCTAATCGAGGTTGGAGCAGTAAAGCGCAAGCCTGAAGTATTTAACACTGCAGTTTTTGGTTTTAAGAAGATGAAGAAGACCACTCTTTCTTTCCAAGAAGAGATTTGATTGTACTTAGTCGCCTATCTTTTAAATGCTATGTATGATTGGGCTATGATAATTCGAAATATTTAATATTGTAATAATGATCACAGCAGTCTTACCGCGACCACTCAGCAAAGCAGAAAGAAGGCGCAACACTGACCAGCTTGTTTAGGTATTCGAGTTGAACTATTCTTATATTCTGTCATTTTTGCCTCATTACTAGCATCCAACTCTTAAGTTAGGTACTTCTATTATCATCTAGTCTGCAGGGGCATTTACTATCTCAGCGTTACCAGCGATATTTGGTTGGGACTGAGAGAAGAAGTCGTTGATTGCAAAATGCAGCATTTTTAAGATATAGACTTCACCGAAGAAGCTCCAAAAGCCATCACGAAGCAGGAAAAACAGATACGAATCCATTCCCTTAAGAAAAATGCAGGTGGAATGCGAATTCGATAAGCAAGCAACATCAAGTAAAAGAAAGCGACTCTTAACACTATAAATAACGAATTGCCCTTCCGTGCGACTTAAATTGGCTTCAAGCGTCTTCTCAAGACAGCTAATCCTCGTGACCTCAAACTTAGAAATACAAGTCAGCTGATCCCGCAAGAGCATCTTTCGTAACTAGTTGAAATTCCACAACAATTAAAGAAGCAGGACCTGATAATAAACGTCAAAGACCCATGGTCAGTCAATGTTCAGCGTGCTGGCAATCTTTGTGGAGTGGTCAAGCGATGGAATGAATTTCATCATAAGTTGATGGCACAACTCAAGGAGGGCGAAAGAGATCTAGCTGGGTTGATCAGAAAGTGCATCAAAGTGGATAAGCAACTGACTTAGTACTTGCGAATATTTTAGGGAGAGCCCTATTCTTCAGTTAAGCAGCTTTTAATAGGGTCCGAGCAGCAGCTGCTCATTGATGAGCAACTTAACAAGTTGGGAAAGACTTTTATGGTTGGTCATAATCAGCTTTTAAATATCGCTGGTAGTATGTAGACATTTATTTCTAAGAGTCATGAGGCTTGTGTTAAATTAGATCAACACAGAAAGCAAAAGTAGAAGGCGTATATTTTGTAGTTTCTATCATCAATTGAAGAGACGACTGAACACTATCGTTAAATTTCAAAATCATGTCCTCTCCTCATCAAGATACTTTCCAAAAGCTTGTTTTAGATAGTTGATGCCCTATTGGAAGAAGTACTATGCATCGAAATCGACATCGATGCAGAAGTAGTAACCGTATCCTCGACTGATATTAGACATATTTGCCGCAAAAATTAATTTTTCGAAGTTTTATACTAAAGTCTTTAGAATTGTTTGGCGAATATGCTGCAATTGGGAGAGGGAGGGGAGTAAGAAAATATTGGCATTAGTTTACTCGCAGCCAAATTTAAGAGTTCACGCACTATAGCTCACCATCTCTGCAGCATTGCAAGATATTTTGGCAAACTGGTCAAACAACTAGCCGCTCGGTAGAAAAAAGGAACAGGCAGTTCCAAAGCAACAGTCATACGCAACTTTTTACAGTCTTATGAAACGTATAAAGCAGGAAATACTCTCTTCGATTGGAAGAACCCACAAAGGGCTGAGAAATAAGTAGGTGAGCTAAAATCGAGGGTTAGTGCTTTGAAGGGGCTCATCCAGGGAGAGTGATGAGGGAGGCTCAATTGATGATAATGTTTTAAGGATTATTTATCAAAATGAGGACATCAATTTATTCACATTTTTGAATCGGCATCATCATTATTGTTCGATATTATTAATGTAAAAAGGAAAGGAAAATGTCATCGATAGGACCACGCAACAACTCATGAAAATGCCCGCATTTACACCAATTACCCTCCCTGAACCCCTCACATTATAGCCTATTAGCATTAAACCGCTGCCGCCTATGGTGGTCGATCCAGGACTTATGCTCTCTCCATAGGTGCTTTTGAAACTAGGAGTCAAAGAATCATAAAATCCAGGTTTTTTCTCCGGTCTCCTCAACTGTGGCGCGGCCTGCAAAGCGTTATCTAAATAGACAGCAGCGGAAATCATTCCAACTAACAATCTATAGGAGGAAATCCCCAGCAAAGACCACCTGAATGATCAGTAGAGAAGGTAGTCGTACTAAAAATAATGGAAGCAAATCAAAAAGCAATCTGTGAAGGTTCCTCGTATGAGTTTTCAAAAATTCTATGAGACGAAGGGTAACCTCTAAAGTGAGTAGTGGAAAAAGGTAGTGGGTGATCTTTTCCAGTGATATCGACTATCCAATAATATTTTAATGATATAAAATCACTCTTCTCTTTCTTTTTATTCTGCTAAGATGTCTTATTTCTCTTCTGATAAGTGCTACATATTTTGCATCGAGATCCCAGCTTGTGAGTTTTTTAATTCGGGTTAGGCGTTGACAAATTTGCGCTTCTTGAAGGTGATGAACCCCAGAATCAAAACTGATACAACAGTGAGACCGATTCCGATGTAGAGAATGGCTGATTTCATGGTAAAGGCTGAAACGAGGGGATCATAATAATGATGAAATTTTTATTCAGTGAGGTTGCCACTCCTACTGATGGAAAATATCGGGAGGAAGGTATCTATTGGGTAGTCGTAAAGCTAATCAGGCTGATGAAAGTAGTTATTTTGAAGGTATATTACGGATTGGAACGAAACTCCTGTATATGGCTAAATCAATAAGGAAGTACCTCAACAATAATGAAGGTGTCGTCCCAATGGCTGATTTCCTGGTAGTGCGTGCTCATATTCTCATCGAAGATATCCACCTTTCCGAGCCAGTCAGTGCAGTTCATGAAGTGGTTTTTGGTGACATAGAGAGGCAATCCATATATAGATGACACATTAAACACATTTTGAAGGGTTTGATAATACTTGTCATTTTACGGTGAAACCTCACCAATTTTATGATTGAGATAGGAGATGTAGAGATCGATTCCAAACCGTTCCACTTGAAATGATTCACCATGGAAATGATTACTGCCGTAGCGTTGAACTTGGGGAATTAGCAGAGACAGATTGTTGGCATCGAACTGGTCAGGTGCGAATATTTTAGCTGTTGTCCCGTAGAAATAATCGTTTTCGGCCCAAGGAGAACGCATTTACCATCTAGTATTGTTGCCATCAAACCAACTCACATTGTTGACCAGATACCGATAACCGTTAATTTAGTAACTTTGATAGACTTGAGTATAATCGTCCTTGCCTGTCTTGAAAACAAATATTTGACTGGCATCCGCCTCACTCACATTTAGTTCGTTGAAAGCGATCACTGAAGGCGCACTAGGATCGCCACCGAAGGGTGCATAGTCTTATTTAACCTTCTTTAAAAATTCATCTTCGTAGCCAAAAAGTATTTATCTTGGGGTTCGGTTGGTGGTATAGCCTTTCATAGCAATTGTTACGCAGATATACCGAACATATTTCATGAGGTAGTGATTCACTTTTCCTTCAGCTAACTATCTCAATATCACAGATGAACTGAACCATTGCTCGAACGTAAATTTTTTCACCAGCGTCTACGTGGTAAATACTGGGAATTTATCTTGATCAGCAGTTGGGAATTTTTGTTGAAAATGCCAATATTCAAATTATGTAAAGTTAGAGTCCCAGCTGGAGAAGGTGGTTGATGGTGTAAATAACTTGCTTAAGGGCTCAGGAACGTTGAGAGTTACCACTGATTTTTGCCACTGCAGGAGAGCAAGTTTGAAATTAGAGCAGTAAGGGTTAGTGTTGGAACCACAACCGTACATATTACTAATAAGCATTTTACTACTGTGTATGATTTGACCTATCCCTCCTTATGGACCCTAAGGATCGCAATGATTCTCTATTCCAACTAATCCTGATAAATCAGCTAGTTCATGCCAGTCTTTACCGAATTTCTTTTCACAAACATTATACATTTTATTTGCAAACTCCTGTGAATGGATATCACCGTATTGATGGCAGATATTAATGACGAGCTATGAACCTTCTTATTAATCCAAACTTTTCTAAAAGAACATATGACACTCTTGACCTTGCAATTACTGCTTGATCAGTTCAGTTAAGAGTAGATGCTGCAAATGATCCTGCAAATAGACGAACTGCTCGTAAAAAGCTTTGGTAAAAAGAGTGGAAATTCCCAATTTAGCATTGTTGGTATTCTGCAGCACGAAGTCTTTTGATAGGTATTTCAGCCATTCCCAAAAGACATGAGCATGATCCAAACTTTACAACTCAAATCGCACCATTATATTCTGCATATTGTGCCAATCCCCATCCTGATCGTAGGCAGTACCCCATTCCCAGAGTTTGTCTAGGTTACCGATATGCAGAAGACAATTTTCAGCTGTATTATAATCCTTACCAACTTAATAGCTACGATCATATTAAAACCACTTTAGAACGGTGTCTTGACTAAAGGTTAGGTCATCATCACCTTTCTTCATCATTTTGGGCTGATATACTTTTTTGTAGAAGGCGTATAGCTCAGGATAGCTGCCCTTACAAGTAACATTATCATCACAAATGCTATAAGTCTGCTCAATAGAAGAAACAGGAGGAGTATTATGAGTGACAAAGCTTTCAGCAAGCTGTGCAACAGAGAGGTAGCGTCCCGTGCAATCTTTCTTTTCTATTTTATAGCAGTAGTGGTTTTATATTAGTAGTTAGTTTAAGTTTCGCACATATCCATTGATTTTACGCATCAGATACTCTGTCTGTCGATCAGAGAGGGTGAAGTAGTTTTTTAAAATTATTGATTCATTAGAAAAGGAGAAATTGCCATCTTTATAACAGTTGGCTGCAGCCATAGCCCAAATACCCACATTTTACTTATCACTCAGACCATAAACTGGATCCTACCATAAGAATTATACGTTTACAGCATCCACACCGGCTGGAGCTAAAAGGGTATAATACGCTGTACTGATATTGGTGATGAATTGTTGGCTGATACCTTGGCCTATGATCGTTGGAATAATTGATTGCTACATGTTAGTAAAGAGGGTTGCCAGTCCCTGCTGCAGCAGGAGAGTCGGTCTTGCCTTTTTGAGGGTGGACCAGTATCCCAAATTTCCCATATTCAAAATGTTAACCTTCTCATCTAAATTTCTGCTTTCAGGCCAATCTTCAAATCTGGTCCAGTCTCTAACTTGTACTAAATTTCCATCTTCCAGGTAGTTAACATCGAGAAAATCTTCTAACTCTTGAATTTTAAACCCGCTAATCTCCTTAAATGAAGGTTTTTGGCCAAAAAGCAAAAATTCCTATTCATTGTTCAGGTGGAAGAAAGTAAAATTCCTGACGATGATTGTGTCTGAATCTCCTGGAAAATGCCCCCATAATCCTTCGTTGGCAGATGTCATAATGACCTGGTCTTTGGCTTGTTGAACAATGATGCTCTGAATAAGAGGGGGCATGGCGAAGATAAGCACCAAGCCTATCAGTGTGCAAACTAAACTGATCACCTGAATGATGGTGAATCTTCTCAGTGGTCTACGCTTGGTAATAAGTGGTTCTTACTCGACAGCAGATTCAACCACTTCAGGCTAATGGTGTTCAACTATTTCTTAATGTGCAACATAGCTAACAGACTCGGCTTAGCTGTGCTTAGGTTCGATGACTGTGTTGACTGTTGCCTGGTCAATGGACTCCTTGATGGAGATGTCGCCCAGTAGAGGTACTTCATTCGGCTCACTCATCACAGGTTGATTTATTTTACAAAAATAGATAAAAACTCCTATATATTTAGAACTATAAATGTGACTCTAATTGTAAAATATTAATGATTTTCATAGAGGACTCAAAGGTTATGTTTTTTCAATGGAAATTCACTGATGTACATATCATTTTTTATCTTCGTCCTTTTTGGGTTGAAAAAGATTACCCATCCCCATGCCTTGCATCTTGTTAAGAGCCATAGATTGCATTTGCATTTGAAGCATTTGCTTTTGCTGGGGAGACAGACTTGCGAACATTTATGGGGTTAGCATTGATAATGCTGGCTGAAGACTCATGCCTGGTGGAAGACCCATACCTTGAATACTTTGAGGCATAGCCATTCCCTGAGGTAAACCCATATTTTGAGGGAGGCTTTGCCCGGGGTTGCCCTGCTGTAGGCTCATCTGCAACATTTCGGGAGTTATTCCTCCTGGCATAAAATTCATCATATTCGGAGGAAAACCTTGAGGCAGTCCTGGGATGGTCTTTTGCATTCCTGTTGCACCTGGCTGTTTGTCGTCTTTATTTTGTCCTGAAAGACCCATAGTAGAAGGAGGAAATTGAACTCCTCCAGGAGTTAAGAAAGATGGAAGTTGAGTGCCATTCGAATTGGAATTGGGAACTGTCTTATTGCCATTGCCATTGGCATTGCCATTACTGTTGCTTTGAATCGGGGCGAGGAAGGTATCATTTTTATCATCTTTCTTACCACTTTACAATTTTTTAGGTGCCTCTGGATTTTGTTTATTTCCATTGTTTTTATCATTAGCTTTAGGGTCGTTGTTCTGATTTTGCTGCTGCTGATTTTGATTGGGCATCATGAAACCCATAGGGAAATTTCCCATACCTGGCATACCCATAATCGCTCCCATTGGATTGGTTCCAGTTCCACTGCCGGGCTGTCCAGTGGGGTTGATTAGTGCCATAGGATTACCTCCGCCCATGTTCATCATTCCCATCTGGCCCATTTGACCCATTTGAGGCATCATCATGCCCTGTAAGCCTCCTTGCATTCCTGGAATCATCATCATTCCTCCTGGCATCATGCCACCAGGCATCATTCCTTGGCCTATTTGTCCTCCTTGCTGAGTTGTCGTAGAATTCTGTGTGCTATTCTGAGTATTGCCTCCCTGTTGGCCCTGTTGATTTTGCTGCTACTGCTGCCGTTGTTGCATTTGCTGCTGTAGTTGCTGCATTTGTTGCATTTGCTGCATTTGCTGCATTTGTTGGGGCATCATTTGCATAACCATGATAGTTTGGCCATTAGGACCTTGCATCATTGTTGGCATCATGCCCTGCATGCCCATCATTCCTGGCATTCCCATTTGTCCTTGACCTGACTGCATTATCCCAAAGGGTGAACCCATTCCGCCCATTCCTGGCATTTGCATGCCGCTCATTCCTGGAAAAGGCATTAGCACTGGCATTGCTGGTTTAGGTGTCTGACCATCTATATTAAAAATTAAGTACTATTTTGCTCATCTTTGCCGTCTTTGCTATCCTTTTTACCGTTTTGTTGTTGTTGTTGATTGGGATTAATCATTCCCATAGGAAGAGTTGTAAAACCTGGCATCATACCCATTCCTGGAAAACCCATTCCACCTGGATTCATAGCTCCAAGAGTTAGTCCAGGCATTCCACCCATTCCACCCATTCCTCCCATTCCTCCCATTCCTCCCATTCCGCCCATTCCGCCCATACCATTCATTCCGAAAGGAATAGCAGCTATTTGAGGCATCTTCTGCCCAGGTAATCCTGGTGTCCCGTCTTTTCTAAATTATAATTAAGTTACTTTTGTGCATTTTGCATCATAGGAAACATGCCAAGCATCGGAGCTTGCCCACCTTGAGGCATCACTTGAAAAGGCATAAGAGGGTTCAACGAATTGATCATCCCCATGTTAGGCAAGCCCTGCATACCTGTCATTTGGGGTTTCTTCTGGGCTTCCTTCTCCTTTTGTTTTTTGTTTAATTGATTACGCTTAGATTCATTATTAGATGACTCTTGGCAATCCTGGGCTCTTGTTTTATTCCTTGTAGGATATTTGCTTTCCCTTGGACTGACGTTATTAGCTCCTGTAGAGGGCTTTTTATTAACAGGGTAGAGCCGTTTTATGAGCATGTTAGGCTTTTTACCCTTTTTATCCCCTGAATCTTAGTTAATTGGCTTAATACATCCCTCGTTGGACTATTAGTCAACCTCAGATTAGTCTTCGTCTCCATCTTCCTGATACTCCTAGTCCTCTGGTTTGCGCATTGCCTTTCTTGCCTGTTCAGCATTCAGTAGGGCTGAGCTTGAGTTTATTCCGAGTTGTGGTTTGTTATAGCTCTCTGAACTTTTGCACTTCCGGGCATAAGAATAATACTATAGATAAAACTCTTTGAGCTCCTTGGCATTGTGGAAACGAGCAAATCCATCAGGCGACTTCCACTCCTCAGCTACCACAATGCTAAGAATTTCAGTGAACTACTTCCTTACGAAGATACGAACGCGTCGAAGGTTTATATTCACACGAAATATCAATTTACAAACAGGGTTCACATAGTTGCATACATTTTAGATCTCTCCCTCTAACTTCAGATCTTCAATTTACTTCATTGCTTCAGTCAGGACTGAAGAGAGGGCAAGACGTTTAGCAGGCACTTGCTCTTCGGATTAGTCGTCAGGAGGCGAACCCTCGGGCATGCGGAAGTAGAGTTAGCAGAAATGAGGAAACTTGAACGAAAGATAAACCACATTCAAGAATTTCTTGTTCTTCTTAGTCAAATATTTTTCAAGGGTGGCAATTTATTCATGAATAGCATGCCGTTCACTTCGACTAGCCTTGAACGGTGTCGGCAGTTTATCCATAAACTAACTACCGAACAAGTCAAAGTATTGGCGTAATCCATCTTGTGTATCAATCACCATCAGTTTGTTTTCTTCAATTATAAATAGGTCTTTGGAGATCAGTATTTCCCGCAACACTTTTTTTCTGGATTCGGTCAACTGATAGAGCACTATAACTATTTTTGAGTTTTTGTCCATTGAGGACGCATAGTTCACTCTTAAATTTTTAAATTAAATGGTCTATCCGCCAATAAATTTTTTTCTGGCAGCTCCTCCGATTCCTCCCCTGAAAACCTTATATTTTTCACTCGAATGACTTTTTTAAGCGAATAACACTTCGACCACCAGTTTCCAGTCCTTACCACCTGCTGTCTCTTCAAAAAATTTAACCTCACTAGGGTCGATGCGGACGGTAATCAATGGTAAGACGGCCTTTTCTGGGAGCAGAAACACGTTGTTGGCCATGTCAATATCGAGGGAACCTTCGAGAACAGCCGTAAGTTTATGGCTACCTGGGATTCTGCCCTCCCCTTCGAAAGTTTCCCGACTGCCCTCCTGATACGAAACATAGACCTCTGAGTCGAGGACGGCGTTGTCTTCCACTTCCATCTTTTTGAAATTATGCATATCATGATTTTTGGTTTAAGGGTCCTCGTTATTGGCGGCTGCATGGGGGTGTTCTTCAAAGGCCAGTTATATGGTTTCTTCTACTTCTTTCCAACAAAAAACTTAAAGGTTTTCAACTTTGATTTCCATTTTAATATTATATTTGGGAGGGCGATTGGGGTTTAAGTTATCAAATAAATGTCACATAAACTTATAAACTCCCCTAAAATCATAGCATACTCCCTCAATCAAGCGCAAAATGGTCTTTTTCGATGACCCCTCCTCCCCATATTTTTTTAATACATTATACAAAAAACACTTCCTTGGATTCCTTTACTCGAATCCTTGTGGTTTGTGGTGGCCGAATAAATAATTTTATCTTTTTTAAAACTTGATGTTTAAACAAAATTTGATGCGAAATGACTAAATTTTAGAATGTTGGAAAGGACGCCATTCGCACTCAATTTGCCACGGGCTTGCACAATCCGCCCCTGTTTTCGCAAAAGCAAGACTTCTATAAAATAGATGTGGAGCTTAGCTTGGTTTTATAATCATACATATTTATCACAGATTATATTAAATCATAAACGACCTCAGCTATCAACATCGACCAATTTCGATATTGCCACTTTAATTGCAGTGGTAATTTCATTAATTCATGGGGTTTCAAAGGATTTATATTTTTGTTCTGTCAAAAGGCTTCATTTTTCATTTTACTTATCATGATATTAGTTTGGAACCTTCAATTTTAAAATACAAAAAATTGTTAAAAAGCATGTTTTAATGCTTAATAACTTAAAACGAGTTCAAAAAAAGTTTTCAGATATTTAACGGTAGATTGATGTTGAAGTCATCATCATGAGATTTTTCAACAAATTTCATATTGACTCATTTACAACGATTTCGACTTTGGAAAATGTCCTCCTGTTGATTATTTTGCAGTTTTGGTTATTTTGAGGGAAAATAATTTTGATAAAATTACGAGGAAGGTAATAATATACTACAGAACACCATCAAAAAAATGAAAAAAATACGTTGAGTTGTTATTTGATGAGATACGCAGTCTACTCTTATTATATTTGCTAATTAGACTGCCAGCATCGGATTTTATTTTTCATGTGATCAATTGGAAAATCTTATTGCTTTTTGTTAGGAATTACTAGTGTTATATACTTTAACAGATGGAATATACGAACTCCATGCTCTAGACGTTCTGTAACGCTAAAAAAAGGGCACAAATTGGCAGGGCCAAGTCTTGTGATACTTCTTTCTTCTCTGAACAGCTTACTCCATCGTAAGTTAAGATACTCCTCCATACATCTCACTCAGAAATACAGTCAGACGAAGTCTTTGAGACAATAATCGCCAAACAGGAACTGCTCTTAAATAAAAAACTGTTTGATCCATTTAAATATTTTGGATCTCCCACTTTTGCCACCATCGATTAAGCTTTTCGTTTCCATCATCCACGCCTTGAATCTATGTTCAACCCTTGTGAACAGATTACCGAGCGTAAAACTCCAAAAAGGATAAAATTGAAGGGAAGTTTAGGCCATCGACCTGATGATTCGCCCCTGCTGCCATCCAAATGCAAACCTCTGTAAAACCGTCCATAGGTGATGAAGAGGGTGGTGGGTCGTTCCCCCAAGAGTTGTGTGAAATAAAACAAATAAAACTTTCAGCGTTTGAACCTGAATGGTATGCAAAAGATGCGAGTAAAATTGAAGTTAGGAAAGAAACCAGCTGATAAATGATCATGCATAATATATGTTCTTTCCAGATTTAAATATCAATAGTGCTTCAGCAATTACTCCATCATTCTTGAAAATTCACGTCGGCTTATCT
>Ga0302188_10001944_pt1 | contig 15478 bp, 13 predicted proteins | sample II_Bog_E2_1_FD_198783 | JGI IMG/M metagenome (GOLD analysis project Ga0302188, IMG submission 198783) | Peat permafrost microbial communities from Stordalen Mire near Abisko, Sweden - II_Bog_E2_1 | ecosystem: Environmental > Terrestrial > Soil > Wetlands > Peat | place: Sweden: Abisko...
TCTTTTTCTTCGTTTTGAAAAGCAAGTTTTTTATTTGCTAAGATCAATTCAACTGCCCGTTTTTCGTTTTCTGTGTTTTGAAAAGCAAGTTCCTTGATGGCAATGACTAATTCTGCAGCTCTTTTCTCTTTTTCTTCGTTTTGATAAACAAGCTCTTTATTAGCGTGGATTAGCTCTGCTGCCAGTTTTTCATTCTCTTCCTTATGAATGAGGTTTTCTTTGTTAGCAATGAGTAACTCATTTGGGTTTTCACGTTTTTTCATCTCTGATCCGACAATAATGACCGTTTTTGGCTTTCAATTTTGAAATCAATCCTCTTTTCATATCTAAAAGTATTAATAAAGTCCGGATGATCTTTATTAATGACTCTTAATGTATTGGCTCTCATATAGAACCAAATTTATGCGATAAATATCCGATCTTTTATTTGAAATTGTGTTATATAATTATGGAATATATTTATATAATTCACACATTTAACGTTCCGCGTTCCGCGTTCCGTGTTCTGCGTTCCGTGTTCTGCGTTCTGGGATCATGATTCTGTTAATCCCGTAAACGAGACATACTTCGTTCCGATATCTATTGACTCAACAGATTAAAACCACATTTATTCTTATAACGCTGTCATGTGCAGGCACGATGACAGGTTCTTCCTGTTCATCACATTCCTGACTTCGTCGAAGACATTTCAGCGTCAACAGATTAAACCACTTTCATTACTATAAGGCTGTCATGTGTAGGCACCATGATCATCACAGATCTGGCATCGACAAAGCCAGGGGTCAACAGATACGAACCGGTATGGCAGATGCACGGGTATTTACAAAGCCACCTGAATGAGTTTTGTTATAAATATAATCGGAATACTTTGGAGATGAATTATTCGATAGGCTACTTATTGCATGTAGTAGTTGTAAAAACATTATTTAATACATTAAAGCGGATACTCATTAATAATTTTTACAACTAAATCAGAAACCTAACCAGGACAAGCCAGAATTAAGAATAGAACGCGGATGTATACTAATTGAGCGGATAAATTACGGATAAGAAAATACTTCGTATTTTGATTTTAGAACCAAACATGAACTAGCTCAGATTAAATTGTATGACCGTAAAATATGCAATATTTTGCCAAAAAATACACGAAATTGAAAGTTAAGATACTAAGATAAAACCCTTTACTAAAGGATATGAGCAATTTATGACACATTATCAGAGTTCATTGCATCCTAAAAATAAGGGGCGTAAGTCAGAGTTTATTGTTGCGCTACTAAGGGGCTGCAATTATGAAGGGCTTAAAATCAGGCGAAGTAAGCAATTGTTGTAATTATTGTAGTACTTTTTCTGTAAAGTAGTGATAGTAAAGAGTATTAAATAAAGTATGCCGTATGTTGGAAATAAGTATGGCAATTAATTACCCCTATGTCATGAAATCTGTAAATCCCTTATTTTCAAAACCTTTCCGATAAACCGGAATGTACCATATTATTGTTTTTTCACCCTACTATATAACTTGTCGTAATGAGCTATTATTCAATGGATAACAAATTGTTTTATTAGACCTTAATAATCTGTGTAAATCAGTGTAATCTGTGGACAATCTATTGTAATTTCTTTCTTAATTTTCTTACATTAATTATTATCTGTGTAAATTTATTATTCAGTGAATAAGAGATTTCATTTTTCAGCCCTTCACAGTTATCTATCTTGTTGTTCGATCTCTGATCGTGGGGGACTTGGTAGAAAACCAGACACTCCACAACCCACCCTTATTTCTTTATTTTTAAACAGATTAACTCTCATAGTAAAAATAAATAAGAACAACTAAATTTGCGGGAGGGCGGGAAGTCTGAAATTAAATATTATTTTCAATAGATACAAATTATTAATTGTAATATTCAACCACACTTATTAAAATATTGAAAGTCTATTGTTTGTGAATTGTTATATTTCAGTGTTTTAGTTTTCCGGATTCATTAACGCCATAACCGAATAAAGCATAATCGTATTTAACCGGATCGGAAGGATCAAACTGTCGTAGAAGTGAAGTAATTTCTTCGACGGCTTTCCAGTCATTCTGTTTGCGCTTCAACAATCCTAATTCCCGGGCTGTATTACCGGAATGAACATCCAGTGGAAGCATCAGTGCTGAAGCGGGAATGTTTTTCCACATTCCGAAATCAACTTCGTTTTCGTCCGTTCGCACCATCCATCTAAGAAACATATTGAGCCGTTTTGCTGAAGAATTTGTTGTAACATCAGAGATGTGTTTTCGAATACGATGCGCATGAGGAATTGACAAAAAGACATCCCTGAAGTGTTTCAGGCTCCCGTAGATAGTCCCGTCAATAAGAAATCCGGTGGTGAAAACATCTTCGAGCCCATTGTAATGAAGATATATATTCCTCAGTGATTCGAAGAAATAAAGGCAATCGTCGCTATTAAAGGTACGATGTACAAAATCAGCAACCCCATTTAAATCACGTTTATTGACAGCTTTTGAATGTACAGGAACATCCATTCGATAGGCCTTTCCCATCAGAAATTCATACGGCGAATCATCCATTAGATCCATCAACCGGTTGGCATTGTTGATAATACTTTTGCGTTGTCCCCATGAAATGGTAGCTGTAAGAAATGCTGAAATTTCAATGTCTTCTTTACGTAAATACCTGTGTGGAACCTGAACAGGGTCGGTGGAAATAAAATCAATATGGTTATACTCCTGTACCTTTGAATCGAGTAAGAGTTTTATATCCTGAAGATTGCCGGGAACTATCATACTCCAAAGAACCGTTCGAAAGTGAGTGTTAGTTCATTCGTCAAATGGTGGTAACTCTGTGTATATCCATTTTCTTTAAGTGAAGTAACGAATTCTGAATGTGATCTCCCCTTGCGGTAATCGGGTTCTTTCGACGGATACTTCAGATATCTTTCGAATGTAGAAGCCGGTTCGCCTAAATTAAGAACAGCATGATATAAAAGTGCGTTTTTACTCCGGTATATAGCGGAGCCTAAAATCTTTTTATCTGAAATGGCAATGTCGGAAATTCCCAACATGATTAGATTGTGTATCCCTGTTTCTTCAATGGAGGAAATTATCAACTTGTTGATTTGCTGAAAAACTTCTTTCGGGTGCATTGTTATATTGCCGAAAAATGCAGCTGCAATGAGAAAATTATTCGGTGTCAGAATAACTGTTTGTCCTCCTGATGGCCGTCTCAACACAGTGATATTATCCCGCGTCACATTATCCATGTTCAACGCTTCAGCCGGTTTATTGGAGGCTCCCAGTACAATATAAACCTTGTCAGGTATCCATATCAGAAATTGATTTGATTTCTTTTTAAGTAATTCAATATCGGGAAGGTTGTAGTCTGAAGCGTTATACATAATAATGTGATGATGTGAAAATTTGATAATGTGCTGATTTGCTGTTGTGATAATGGCTTGATATATTGATTTATAAATATAATTTTACTTATTTAAATTTTTCATTATAAGTGAATAGCTTTGTCAAATGCTTCAAAGCCTGCTTCCATATATATTTCGGATATTGTAGGGTGGGCATGAATAGTTTTGGCCACATCATACACTGTAGCTTCTAAATTCATAAATGCACCGGCTTCAGCAATCATATCGGTGGCATTGGCGGCTACTATCTGAATTCCGAGTACCTGACCGTATTTTTTGTCTGAAATCATCCGGATGAACCCTTCTGTATTTCCTTCAATCATAGCCTTACCGTTTGCAGATAATGGAAATTCATTTATCTTATACTCAATGCCTGCTTCTTTTATGTGTTGTTCGGTCATACCGATTTGTGCAATTTCGGGTAAAGTATATATATTGATGGGGTAGGAGGTACTATCAAAAGTGGATTTTATGCCTTTTAAAGTATTTATAATAAAGATTCCCTGTGCCGATGCTACATGAGCAACAAAACTTTTACCACTCACATCTCCGATGGCATAAACTCCTTTTAAACTTGTTTCGAAATTATCGGATGTTTTAATAAATCCACGTTCAGTAAGTTCTAAAGGTATTTCACTTTCAGGTATGATGGCTTTGCGTGAATTTAGATTCACCAACAAGTCACATTTTATTTTCAATTCACCAACATGTAGTTCTTTGTTCTCAAACTTATCAGGATACGCATTCAGAATTAAATCAATATCATCCGATTTTAGTTTTTTGATAAGATTTGAAATTAAATAATCATCCAATCCTGCCATAAAATAATCACTGTTGGCAATCAAGGTGACTTTTTTACCAATGAGTTTAAAAAATTGTGCCATTTCAACAGCTGAAACATGATTCCCGGTAACAACAATATTGTCGGGAATTGTTTCAAGTGTAAATAACTTTTCCATTTCAATTACAGGTGCATTCGACAGGGATTTTTCCATTGCTTTCGGTTTAGAACCGGTAGCAATGATGATATTTTTGGCACTGATTTTTTTATCATCAACATAGACTGAATGATCCGATCCAATACGTGCTGTGCCTGTAATTATTTCAACTCCGTTTTTCTTAAGCAGATAACTAACCCCGGTAGAAAGTTTTCCTGTAATTCTTTTCGACCTTGCTTTGGCTTTTCCCCAGTTAAAAGTGACGTTGTGTTCAAAAATTCCATCAATGCCAAACTCATCAGCATGTTTTACTTTCTCAAACATTTTTGCACTTTCGAGTAAGGCTTTTGTTGGTATACATCCCCAGTTGAGACACATTCCGCCCATATACATTTTTTCAACAACAGCTGTTTTTAGTCCAACCTGTCCTGCACGTATTGCAGCAACATATCCGGCCGGTCCTGCACCAACAATTATAACATCATATTCCATAATTAGTCTCCTTACTTTAAGATTAGTGATAGTTTAATTTATTCGATCATCATTAAAACAGGATCGGATAGGTATTCCATGATTTGATTTATAAAACGGGAAGCTTCACCGCCATCTACAATCCTGTGATCAACCGAGAGCGAGAGTGGGAGCACATTCCCTGCTACAACCTGATTCTCTTTTACAACTGGCTTTTTTACAATTCTTCCAACTCCCAGTATCCCTGCCTGAGGATAATTGATTACCGGTGTTGCATAAATGCCACCTATCGAACCGTAATTGGTAATTGTAAATGTTCCTTCTTTCATATCATCCAGCGAAAGTTTTCGATCCCTGGCTTTCTCTGAAAGTTCAGTGATTTTCTGTGCAATTTGGATGATTGAAAGGTGATCAGCATCTTTTATTACAGGAACTACTAATCCTTCGGGCGTATCCACTGCAATTCCGATATTAAACCTGTTCTTATAAATCATTCGGTCATTTTCAAGGTCAATTTGAGAATTCAGCTGGCGATGCGACTTTAAAGTCAATACTACAGCTTTGACAATGAAAGAAAGATAGGTTAGTTTGATGTTTTTTTCGGCGATTGCTGTTTTTATTTTTTCCCTGATACTCATCAATCCTGATATTTCCACTTCTTCAAAAAGCGTCATGTGTGCCGTATTCTGTTTTGAATTCAGCATGTTTTTGGCAATAGCTTTTCTGATTTGCGATATAGGTTCATAAGTAACTGAATCAGGAGAAACCGGTTGTTGATTTATATCAGTTTTCCCTATCACTTTTTGTGATCCCTGTGAAGGTTTATATTTTTCAATGTCCTCCTTGGTTACTCTGCCTGATGGCCCTGATCCGATAATCCTGTTGATATCGACATTCATATCTCTTGCCATCGCCCGGGCAAGGGGAGTAGCCTGCACTTTTGCAACAGGTTTGTCTTCTGTTTTTGGTTTTGAGGAACCCTCATCACTGGCAGCAAGATAGGCATTTTTACCGGCCAGTTCCATAGTGCCCACAACACCTGCTCCTTCTTCTTCTTCAACCGGTTCTACTTTTTCAGTGACTTTTGTTTCAGCAACAGCATCAGCACCAAAAACTCCTTCTATTTCAATTTCCACCAACGGACTGCCTACCCGAATGGTTTCACCCACACTACCATAAATGGCTACAATTGTTCCTGCCTTGGGAGACGGAATATCGGTCACAATTTTGTCGGTCTCCATGTTCACGAGTGCCTGTCCTGCTTTTATTGTCTGGCCTTTTACTACATACCATTCAAGGATAGTTCCTTCTTCAAGTCCTTCTCCAATATCAGGAAAATTAAAAATATATCTCATAGTGTCGGAATTTAAAATTTAATGGTGCGTTCAATTTCGTAAAAGATCTTTTCGGGAGTAATCATGTACATTGGTTCACCTTTTGCTAACGGTACGATTGTATCAAATCCCATAACCCTTTTTGGAGGCGCTTCCAGATAAAGAAATGCTTCTTCATTGGCAATGGCCATCAATTCGGCTCCCACACTAAATGATTCGGGAGCTTCTGCAACAATCACAATTCTACCTGTCTTTTTAATTGATTCGGCTATCGTTTCTTTATCGATCGGATAAATGGTCCGCAAATCAATTAATTCAACTGAAATACCTGCTTCTTTTGCCATTACAATTGCTTTCTGGCATTCGCGTATCATGGCTCCAAATGCTACTACAGTTATATCAGTACCTTCAGTCAACACTTTAGCTTTCCCTAACGGAATAGAAAACTTTCCGTCTTCCACCTCCTGCTTTATGGCTCTGTAAATTCTTTTTGGTTCCATAAAGATCACAGGATCATCACATTCTATGGCAGCAATCAACAGACCCTTAGCATCATGAGGCGAAGAAGGTATCACTACTTTTAATCCCGGAATATGGGCATACAAAGCTTCCGGACTTTCAGAATGATGTTCAAGGGCATTAATTCCACCGCCATAAGGAAACCTGATCACCAATGGTACTTTATACATTCCACGCGAACGGTTATGCATTCGTGATACATTTGATATAATCTGATTAAATGCCGGATAGGTAAATCCATCAAATTGTAATTCTACAACAGGTCTTAATCCCGACAGAGCCATTCCAAGTCCGGTTCCAACGATTGCTGATTCGGCAAGTGGTGAATCAAAAACCCTTTCAACCCCGTATTTCTTTTGTAATCCTTCGGTTACCCTGAAAACGCCACCTTCCCTGCCGGAGTCTTCACCATACATTACAACTGATTTATCTTCATCAAGCTTAATGTCTAATGCATTATTGATAGCCTGTACTATAGTCATTACGCTCATTTTCTTTTCTCCTTCCAGCTTTGAAATTGTTCATATTCTGATTTTTGTTTTTTCAATATATCCGGCATATCCGTATACATATATTGAAAAACATCTTCTAACGGATAAGGTGTAAAGTTCTCGGCTTCCGTAAATTGCTTATCAACTTCCAGTTTGTACCCGTCAATTAGTTTTTCTTCATCTTCTTTCCAGATTCCTTTTTTATCCATGAATTTTTTCAACCGTATCAACGGATCGGTTTTAGCCCATTCAAATTCTTCTTCTTTCGACCTGTATTTCGATGGGTCATCCGAAGTAGTATGTGCCCCTTTACGATAGGTCAACGCTTCAATCAAAACGGGCCCTTTTCCTGCTCTGGCATAATCAGATGATTCTTTGTAAGCAACATACATAGCAAAAAAGTCATTCCCATCCACCTTGATACCCGGTAATCCAAAAGCCAGTGATTTTACGGCAAGATTAACCGATTTGGTCTGACTCTGAACCGGAAATGAAATGGCGTACTGATTGTTTTGTATGGTGAAAATAACAGGGACTTTCCATACTTCGGCAAAATTGAGTGCTTCACTGAAATCGCCTTCTGAAGTTCCACCATCTCCGACAAATGGGAATACAACTTCATCTTTTTTCTGATATTTAATGGAATAACCAATACCGGTAGCATGAATCAACTGCGATGCAATCGGAACGCATATGGGAAGTACATGATTGGCTTTACTAAAATTACTGCCTTGCTCATTTCCCAGATAATACAGAAATATCTCCTTCAGGGTTACACCTTTAGCCAGCATGATAGCCATTTCTCTAAAAGCCGGAACAAGCCAGTCGTTTTCTCTGATGATGATTCCTCCGGCAATTTGTATAGCTTCCTGGCCCAGAATAGGGGGGTAAGTATACATCCGGCCCTGACGCTGGAAAGATACAGCCATTTGGTCGGCTACCCGTGCAAACAGCATCGATTTATACGCTTTAATGATGGTTTCATCATCTAAATCCGGCATTAATTCTTTATTCAGAACTTCACCTTCGTTATCAATAATTCTAAGTATCTTATCTTCGCGCGGGTCAAAATCGTCGAAGATCATGGTTGGCTTTTTATAAGTTGTTTTTTCGATTGTTTTTACGTTATTCAGCATAGTGGGCGTTTTAACTGGATTTTTAAATTCTTTACTAACTAACAATCAAATTACGATAAGGTTCGATTCAAGGATATTCTAAATAAATTTGTAACCTGTTAACACGATATAAAATTTACCATTTACCATTTACTATTTACCATTTATTAGCGACTTAATCAACCAATTAACCAACAAATGAAGAGACCTCCAATTTACGGGATTAACCAAATCATTAACCGGAAACACGGAACACGGAACCTTTCAAACTTCAAACTTAAACAACCAGTCAACCAGTTTAATAAAAAAAGAGCCGGCTGAATTTCAATTATTGAAATTCAGCCGGCTGTAGAATATAGTGAAAACGTGTACTAAGAAATGCTAGATTTAAGCAACCTCAGTCCCTTTTTTTGATCTTCTGTATAGATAGGAATTAAATATATTCCTTTTTGCAAATCGCAATTGCTTATCGGCATTAATGAACCTTGTAAAAATGTTTTGCGAAACCCCAAAATACTCATAGGTTGAGCCATCCAAAAATGAAATTTCAAGCATCTGACCTTTTAGTTTGTAATCGGCAAACCCCGATTCGGTAGTAATCGTGTTATATTCTTCTGCATTTGCCGCTTTTGTTTCGGGTGAAATGCTGACTAAAAAATGATAACCATCGATAATTTGCCGGCTTTTATGTTCAGCTTCAATAGCCTGTGCATCTCCTGTTTGAAATTTATCAGGATGCCATTCTTTTACTAAGTTCCTATAAGTTGTTTTTAATTCTTTTAAATCAGTGTCAGGTTCAACATTAAATAATTTCTTGTATTCGTTAATACGCTTCATAATTTGCTATTTTCTGTAAATTTTTAGTATCTCTGCTTCACTGTTTTTACCTACAGTTTTGCTTTTTTTTCAAATCGGGTGCAAAGGTACGGCTTTTTTTTATAGGATTATTTACAATGGATTATTATTTATTTCAAAACAGGTTTTCGTTTTCGAATTAAACTGTACATTCCCCGAGTTTAAATTCAACTGAAAGAAGTTTAATTCTTCAACCGGTATTGCCTTTTGATGGATAAAAAAAGCCACTTTTTAGTGGCTTTTAATGGAATGGGTATTTTAAAAATTTGTGCCAATTTACTTCTAATAAGGATTCAAAGATAGATAAATGATCTTTTTGTTAATTTGCAAAAGCTTAAATTTTAGCATTTTGACAATTATTAATTCTTCATTATTCATTATTAATTACTTATGAGTTCCTTATTTTGATTGTGCCAGTAAATTATCAACCGGTCTGCTCATTTGTTTTAAAATAAAATCAGGAGCAATGCGACTCATCATTTTTAATAAATTAGACTGACCGGGGCGAATTTCAAGGGTATCATCTTTGAATCCTTTTATGGCAACTTCAACCATTTTGGCGGTTTCCATGACCTGTGTTCCCTTCATGTCCTCTGCTGTAAATGCATTTTGCAAATCGGTATTGGTTAAAGGAGGGGCCAGCTCAAAGACTTTGACATTCGTATTTTTCAGTTGAATGCGTAAGGTTTGTGTGTAAAAATGAACACCTGCTTTGGCTGCACTGTAAATGGGTGAAATTGGGAAAGGGACAAAAGCCAGTCCTGACGAAACATTCAGGATGGCAGCTTCAGGTTGGCTTTTCAAGAGTGGAAGAAATTGATTTATCATTCGTACCGGACCGGAAAGATTAATGGCTATTTCTTCATTGATATTTTCAAGATCCATGGTGGTGTCTTGAAGATTCAGTTTCCTCATGATGCCTGCATTATTGATCAGCACATTGAGTTTCGGAAATTGTTTTGATATTTTTTCATACAAATCTGTTATATCTGCAGGTTTACCTGCATCACTCCTGAAAATGTTCAAAGTTGGGAATTTTTTCTTTACCTCATTCAGTCTGGACAGATTTCTTCCTGTAATAATGATCGTATTACCAAGTTTTAAAAACCGGGTGGCAAGTTCTAAGCCTATACCGTTTGATCCGCCTGTTATTAGAATGGTGTTGTCAGTAAGTTTCATATTTATTTGAGTTTTATAATGTTAATACTTTTACTATCTTTTATTAAAAGAATGCAAAGTAACTAACAAAATATTTCAAATTAAGTTTATGAAATTATGAAACTGGTAGAGGGTAGTTGTTAGTAGGTAATAAGGAGTGAGGAGTAAGAAGTAAGAGGTGAGGAGTAAGAAGTAAGAGGTGAGGAGTAAGAGGTAAGAGGTGAGGAGTAAGAGGTAAGAGTTGAGGAGGAAAAAGTAAGAGGTAAGGAGTAAGAGGTAAAGGTATCAGAAAAGTATTAATATAAAATCAGAAAAACAACTGATTTCCAATGGCAGGGGGAGAGGTCGGTATTTCTATGGTGTAAGAAGTAGATAGAAAAACTATAAACAAATTTCAGGACGATACAGTAAGGTGTTAGAGGTAAGGGTAAGATAATGGGTACTGGTGTGTAATTGCAGGTATTAAGACTGCACTTTGATTTTATTATAAATAATTTGAATAATTAAATATCTCATTTTAAAATTCAAAAGTATAGAACGGGATGAGACATTCCGACTTGATGGAAAGTATCATCCCCTTTTATTCTTTAATAAATGTTACAACTGGTTTTAGTATTTCCACAACAAAACCAATAGAACCTAATAAATAAGTCAATCAACTTTTTATGTACTTTGTTCTACTTTGACAGATTAAAAATAATAAAAAAATGAGACAGGATTAACAGGATTAACAGGTTTCATATTATTCAATAAGATTTTAAACAATATAAATTTAGTAGCTGTATGGGAATCTATCATTCTCTCAGACCACAATTACATGTTAATCCTGTAAATCCTGTCTAAAAAATAGAATCTGTCAAAGTAGAATTTGTTAATAGCCAGTAACGGATTAATCAAAACTATTTACCCTTTTTATCTGTTGGCAAACCAGACAATATAATCGTTGATGGACTGATAACTGGCAGATTTATTATCTGAAACTTCCAGATCGCAAAGTGGAAATTCAGATTTTACACCGTTAAATGTTATTGCTGCAAGGATACCATAACATTCATCTACTTTCGATAAAGAAGAAATTATAACATTAGTTCCTTCTTTTATCTTATCGTTTTCTTCCGATTCGGAAACAACAGCCTTGATTGGAAAAGATAATGCATTATCCAGGTACTTATGCCAGATAGGGAAACACTTCATTTCATCTTCACGATTTGTTCCTTCCAACACTGCCGCAATTCTGAGGCCGTCTTCCCCAAACGAGCTCCAGTAGTATTTCTCCGAAAGTTCGTCCTGCATTTTTTTTACATCACTCTCTTTGTCCCTCGATTCAGCTTTCTCAATATCCGATTCAAACAATACCATCGTTTCCCAGCCAAGTCCTTCAACTACCGATTCTATAATATAATCTGCAGGTAGTTGTTTTAATGTGGCTGCATCCCATTCAATACTCACCAGTGTTCCTTCGTCAGTAGACGTGGTATCAATGTTCACAATACGTCCCTGCCAACCGCCAATTTCAAACTGTTCGGTATCCGGCTCCAATACTCCGGTTTTTACTTTTACACTTTCTCCGATTTTCATACTATTCAAATTTTTATTTATTTTTATTTTTATTTTCTTTTGACTGACTTAGTAATAGAATAAATAGTGTCTATTATTTTAAATAAAACTTCATCAACCCACTGCTCTATCGTCACTTTCCTTGGGAGAGGGGATAGGGGGAGAGGTCGGATTTGAAGAAAAAAAATGACATTTATTTGTTCCAATTACTTAAGCATGGATAAGAACCATTAAACCGATTGTTCATGTTTTAGGGAAATGATTCAGGTTTTACTAACTACAAAAAAAAGTGTTTATACAGCATTTCCATCTATATAAACACTTTATGTTTACTTAATAACCCGTTTAATGGATGCTATCGCTTGTTTGCACAGATTGTGGGGTTGCCTGGTTTGCTTTTTCGGCAGCTTGTTTTTGATCATCTAAATCCTTATTAGTCTTTAATTGCTCAATCGTATTCCTCAGGTTTTCGCGTTGACTGTTGTATTGATCCACATAGCCTTTGTTTGATGACGGATCGTAAAGCCAGTTAATAGAATTGATTTTTAACAAAGCGTCATCATATTTCTGGTCACTGACATCCTGATTTACTTCGTTAATGATGACATCCAGACGGGCTTTCTCTTCATTAACCGATTGTTCGGTTTTATCTTTGTCCTTTTGTGAAGTCGTATTTGTCATGAAAAAAACGGCTGAACCCGCCAATACAATAACCAGGATAATCAAAAGTATCCAGGTAGTTGATGATTTCTTCTTTTCCGGTTCAACATACGGTGGTTGCGGAGTGGCAGTTACCGGTGCCTGATTTACAGGGGCAGGTTCATTTACAATAGCCTGAACCGGTGCCTTTGGTGCTTCTGTCGGTTGAACGGGTACTGCAGGTTCCGTTGCCGGAGGAGTTACTACCGGTAAATCTGTTGTTGTTTCAGCAGTTGTTTCAGTTGCTTTTGGCTTTTCTGTTGACGCCGGCTCATTTGTGTTTTCTGTAGACGATGTAGTCATTGTTTGTATTTTAGAGGGTTGATATACTTGTGAAGTCGTTGTGTTCTTTATTGTAAACAGAGGGCGTTGATTCTCTTTTATATCCGGATCCGATGGGATTATTGTTTCAGTCTTTTTTGATTTATAGTATTTCAGGGTGAAAATAATAAATGCCAGTGAGGCTATAATAAACAGGTAGATTCCAAATTTAGGATCCACACTGCTTCTCGAAGTTACATCGCCATAATTGCCGCTATCGTGTGACCCTGCGCCAAACCATTGATGAAGGTAACCATATCCGATGATAAAATTCACAATCCCGGCCACAACCGTCCATTTGTATTCTTTATATACCATAAATCCGCCAAGCAAGGCAACCAATAATCCGAATATACCATATCCGATAGAGATTCCGCTAATAATTACGGGTTGAAAACTTTCGGTTAAACCCGAAGCATTACCGGTGTCAGACACTTCTAACCAGGGTGAAAAGATCGAAATTATAGTCAATGCAACTGCACCCAGTGCAAGATAATTTACTTTATTCATTTTACTTGAAATTACAGGTACCACAGGATTTTTTTACCCCATCATTATCTACCCGACAGCTTTATATCCTAAAAATCTGCAAAGGTAATAATTTTGAACCATATAGTCACACTCCATGACCAACTTCCACATAGTCTCATGAATTTACCCTGTAAAATGCGAAAGTTTAACATTTCAAAAAGAGATTGTCCACAGATTATATCAATTTACACAGATAATTTTTAATGTTAGAAATTTAAGAAAGAAATTAAAAAGAGATTGTCCACAGATTATACCAATTTACACAGATAATTTTTAATGTTAGAAATTTAAGAAAGAAATTAAAAAGAGATTGTCCACAGATTATATCAATTTACACAGATAATTTTTAATGTTAGAAATTTAAGAAAGAAATTAAAAAGAGATTGTCCACAGATTACACTAATTTACACAGATAATTTTTAATGTAAGAAATTTAAGAAAGAAATTAAAAAGAGATTGTCCACAGATTATACCAATTTACACAGATAATTTTTAATGTAAGAAATTTAAGAAAGAAATTAAAAAGAGATTGTCCACAGATTACACCAATTTACACAGATAATTATTAATGCCCCTCTCTTGTTCCAGATTTCACTCTGCCGGATAGTTCAGGTTTAACGAAGTGTAACCCGGACTGGAAGTAAAGCAGTTTTCAACTGATTAAATTACAAAGTTACAAACTTTTCGAGTTTTCAGCACAATCCCGATAGCTATCGGGACGCTTTGCTCAGACTTTCGCTAGACACCGACTGCAAATGTACAGACTGGGACGAAGTAGGGAAAAGTATACTAAAATTAATCAGATAGCTGAGCAGTAGATTATGCCGGAGGTAAAATAAATTTGATAATGTGATTAGATTATATGCCACCCAATGCAATCATGCGACAGCGTGTGTAAAAAAAAAAGTCGCATATCACAGCGGCTCCTTATGTTATAAATAAGTTTACAAACCTAATACACACTTCAATGCATCCTTTATTTTCTCATAGATTTCATCAGAAATTACGCCTAATGGGGCGGCATCAAATCTATCTGTAGAAACGGATTTTACCTGAAAGCAATCAGCTGCTGAATCTTTAGTCAATTTATTTCCAGCATCTGCTAATATCTTTACCATCCAGTCTGCACTATTATATCTTTCATTCCATTCGGTAATTGGAACAATCACACGCAAGGGTAAAACACCTACACTTCATCATTAACAATTATTGCAGGTCTTTTTTTCTTTAGTTCAGCACCCACAGTTGGGTTAAAGTTAACTAGCCAAATTTCTTTAGTATTCATATACGTCATCTAAATCGTTAATACTGGACTCAACAAGTTTAGTATCGCAAACGTAATCAACCATTAGAAAATGAGCAGCTCTACTTCTTTCTTCTTTTTTGTCTAAAGGTAAAAAATAATCTTTTAATTCTGATTTGGAAAAACTGTCAAATAATAAGTCCTCTGGAATAAAACTACTTTTACCATATGTTTGTTTCCAGGGTATTTCTTCATGTGACATTTCCATTAATTTTATAGCTGAAAATTGTCTAAAGTAAGCATAAACTCTATTAATGAATCTCTTTTGAATTTCAGAAATATAGTCAAAATTCATTTCTATATCCGGCAAAACAATAGAATTATTGCCATAACTTTTATATATATGGTATACATCACTTACTACCGGACCGTATGGCCAAGGTTCAATTTGATCTTCGAAAAGTTTTTCACCAAAAAGAGCCAGGTAATAACCTTGCAAATAATAAAGAATCTTTTGTAGTTTGAGATTCGTTACATTTTCTTCAGGATTATCCTTTGTTAGGCTAATAACATAATTTGAAATTTCTATTGCTTTCATAATAATTTAGTTTGATAAATAGCCCTTTACTCTGCAAAGTTATAAATTTTATATGATATTACAATAGTCTAAAGAAATGCCATTTTATTTTTTGGTTAAACAGGTTTTATTTCAATTGAAATCGGTAAAAGTATTTACGGTTTTAAATATAGAATAAAAACATAAAAACAATATCGTTTGTTCGGGAACGGGAATATTTAAAACGAAAATGTATTATGTAGATATTCTGTA
>Ga0302188_10001945_pt1 | contig 15473 bp, 8 predicted proteins | sample II_Bog_E2_1_FD_198783 | JGI IMG/M metagenome (GOLD analysis project Ga0302188, IMG submission 198783) | Peat permafrost microbial communities from Stordalen Mire near Abisko, Sweden - II_Bog_E2_1 | ecosystem: Environmental > Terrestrial > Soil > Wetlands > Peat | place: Sweden: Abisko, Stordalen...
TGGAAACTCTATAAATTTACTACTGCAAGCAGCCCCAATCTATGGTATAACTCTTCCGCGTGTCGGACTTAGCAGCTAATTCCACTGAATAATTTATCAATAATAACTTAATATCCTCTTACGAATCTTTAATGAATTCCTCTGGGTATATACGATAATTCTGTCAATATGTTGAGTAAATCAAAAATCCCAGATATATCTTCGATGATATTACAGTGGTTGATTTTTTGTTTCTCGAAACATGCATATATATGCTTGGAGGATTCGATAAGTTAGACCAAATGCCATATAAATAGAAATTAGAATAACAAAATTGCAGATATTTATCGACGATGAGGGAATACAAAAATCGAATGTAAAATGAACCTTTCTACTCTAAAAATCGAGGATATTTATAAAGTTTTTCAATCATTTCTATCATGACTAGCACATAACGAGCTAAGGGACTTCGCAATTTCTGGTTCGGAAATCCTATGCTAATTAAATGATGAATGTATATTTAATTATGTCTGAAGAACCTTCTTAATTTTTTAAATTACAAAAAGAGTGAACAACGAATCAAATATTTTATCAAACAATAATACTACTTTTTGAAGAAATAATTAAAATCAAAATAACTTAAATATATACACATCAGATGATTATATTTTCACATTTTATCAATCGCATAATATTTATGCTCGGTAGGTAAGGCTCGGTTTTATATTATTTCTATTTATTGATCTAATTGTGAAAAATATTTATGGAGTTTATAAATATGATCTTTTGCAGTTATTTTTCAAGTTAAGAGAAATTAAATGAGTTTTCTCAGTTTTTTTAAATAAATTTAAACTTGAACTCTTTAAGCAATTTTAATGCAAGTGTAGCTTTGATTTATTAATAATATGGATGCTTAATCCGATGTCCTGGTGCTCATCTACTATCGATTTAGAGGACAACTTCAGCCAATCCGGAACATACTCTGCTATCTGCGACTGCCTTTTGTGGAAATACATCTCTAGTTTATAGAGGAACAAAGGAAACAGATATCCGCTTCCATCTTAGATAAACTGAGAGGGCTGAAGATCGACCGCTCGAAGCTTCCCTTACTGGTCCACGATGACTTGCTCATATACTAAGCCTTCTCCATAATGAACTACCTCTGTCGCATCAGCATGCGCGAGGACTTGCTGGGCGCAAATATCTTTTAAAAGGTACCAGTGGTCATAGTCAGGCGAGAGTCTTGGAAACTCTATAAATTTACTACTGCAAGCAGCCCCAATCTATGGTATAACTCTTCCGCGTGTCGGACTTAGCAGCTAACTCCACTGAATAATTTATCAATAGTAGCCTAACATCTTCTTTTGAGTCAATTATGAATTCTTCAGGGTATATACGATAAATATGTCGATATATTGAGCAAAGGAAAAATCCTCAATATATCTTCAATAATATTACAGTGATTGATTTTTTGTACCTAGAAACATGCATATATATGCTTGGTACATATGGTAAATTAGATCAAATGCCATAATCCTAAAACAAAGAAAAGAAGTTATAAAAAGGAAATTATAAATACTTATCTACGATGAGGGATTACAAAAATAGAATGCAAAATTAAGCTTTTTACATTGAAAATCAAGAATATTTATAAAATTTTTCTATTATCTCCACAATGACGAGTCAATAGCGAGTTAAAGGACTAAGAAATATATGGCTCGGGAATCCTCAGTTGATCAAATGATTAAAATGAATTGGGTTATTAATAAAGTAACCTTCTTAAATTTAAATAATTGAGTGATTAAATATTTATCAGATAATGATAATGTTTATCGTTTATAAATATTTACAAAATATTTTCAATTAAGAAAAATGTATTAATTAATTTGATGGTCTTAGTATTTTCCTAATTTTAAAAGATTTAATCTTTTGTGGTGTAGTCCATCTATTAGTATAATAAATTATATTTAAACCAATGGAGATTCTTAACTAAGAGAGAAAGACATAAATTTTCTTAAGATATTATTTTTAATATTTACTTACAATAACAAATAATTAAGAACTATGTATAGACAATTGTAAGGCTCTTTAAGATGGTTATATTCAAACAGGTAATTTGACACAAACCAATCAGTCACTATTGTAAGAAAATAATTAAAACTATATTAAAGTTTATTGAAGTGAAAAAAAGCAATTTTATTAAAATATCAAATTGTTGGGTATTTCATTCTAATAAATTTCCTATATTTTGGTGATATCTGATTAAACACTTTTTATACATTAAATATCTTTTATTACTTTCTATTTGGTGTTTATTATTCGTTATATTCTATCCAAGTTGCCTAAGATATGTATTAATGGATGAATATTATTCTTTGTGTTTATAATGCATTTTATTTAAGAAATGATATTTTCTACGAGATATGAGCTCGAAATTATTAATAATTTCTAAGTAATAGTTGGTTAAAATATATTTGCGACTATAGGGGTCAATAATACTCAGGGAAAATGCTATATAAGAATGAATAAAGCCGTGAAACAGGGGTTAAGATCTGGTTTTTAAAATATTACAAAAGTAGAGAGCTAAAAAAGGATTTTTAAATTTTTTCCATTTTTAAATTATTTCTAAATTTGCGTTGAAAAAATATTATGACTATTTATTTAATTGTACATAAATGATGATACATTTTAGAGAGTGGATGTAATTTATGATACCAAGTAGATTATAATTACTTTACAAGAACTATGTTAACTTTTGGATGAGTTCACAAATTTAAAGAAAGTCACCTCTCCTATAAAGCTCAATATAAACATGAGATAAAATGCTAATAAAATCTATCTATAAGTACTGTCTAACATTGGACGTTAATTTCAAATATTCGTGAATAAGCAAGACTTATGAAGATGTATTCAAGCCAAATTTTCCAATTGATTCACAAATTTAGAGTTTAATTTTTTTTAATTCTGAATTCTTGACGACAACAGTCAAGAGAGCAGTCTAAAGATCAAGAGCATTTTTCTAATTTTTATTGAGGCATAAATTAATGAGGTATGCTCTATTTATCTCGATTAACGATAATATTTTACATTTAAAGCATTTAATAATCGATATTTTTTATAAGCAATACTCATACAATTTTTGAACACATTGAATGAACTATTTGTTTAATGTCTATTTAGCATAATAATTCCTGGTAAATTTTCTGGCAATAAAAAAATAGCTTAAAGTTTGATCGATATGTGCTCTAATATATATATTTAATCGGTGCCCCTTATGGAAAAAATCATAAGTATGATTATTTTAAATTTTTGGGGATAAGGTTTGTTGTAAAGATGCTCCATTGAATTTGAGTAGTTCCAAAATTGATAAATCCTAAATATTGAAACGTATAAAATTTTTTAAGTACAATATTTTGTATTTGATTATTTATGAAGGTTGCGATTATTTTAAAAGTATCAAACTTTATTCAATAAATCTTTTAACATTTTTAGGCTAACCATTCATCATTTGAAACAATTTATCTTCAATAACTATTTTAAAATCTCGATAGAATTTAAAGTGGCGGAACATCTTTTTATATAATTTGATGAGTTATTTGTACTTTAATATTAAATGGTTAGCATGAGAATGCTTGATTAAATAAAACAGGATAAAGGAAAACTTATTTTTGAGGTAAAATTTATTTTAGAGAATTAGACTTTCAATAAAATTCAATTTATCCTTCATTGAGCCCATCATGTATTATTTTGTTGTTGAAAAACTTAAATAAAGGATAAATATTTCTACTTCAAGTAAAAAGGGGCTAAAGATAATTCTATCTTTGTACATCTTCCACTTATTCATTCGCAGCAATTAGTTTGAGGAAGGTTATGACTTTTTTTTAACTAAAAATTTTAGTATAGACAATTATTCTGTATTTTAATTTGCATTGACAAATTGTTCAGTCGAACTCCACAATAAATATTCCATTTTTTAACCGTCGTAATTTGTTTTATGTTTTTGCTTTGTCCATTTAATTGCCGTAAGGTATCGAAATACTATTTTTTCCTTCCACTATAGATCACAGTCAGCCGATAAAAGAAAGAGAAAAGAACTCAGTATCTCTTGTTCAGTTTTAATTTAATATATTATAACTGATGTGATAACAGCCTATAAAATCTGCTCCTTAGCAGCTGTAAACTATCCTGAAAAAGAATAATCAAATAGATATTCTATGCTTTTTTAAAGATAATAATCAAAGCTGTTTTTTTCCATATTAAGATATTTCTAGATAAAAATTGTAGAAATATATATTTTGTCTTAAAACGAACAACTCATATCATCAACTCTGAGATTACGAGCTAAGTTTACAAAATATATTTATTGATTAAGTTTAGATACACCCTAAATATTTGATAAAGTTTAAATGGTCTAAAACACTTTCTTCGAAGTAGTGATACTGCTACTGCTAATAATTTACTTCTTAATCCTGAGTATCTATAGATTTTCTTATTTCTTATTCTTTAACCCGTAAAAGTTAGCAACAAAATAAGAACTAATCTCATCTTAGTATTCTATTTTACCTTTTATAGAAATTGATTAAAATATTGTTTTGTAAATATTTACGGCTGAGAAAGAATAGGGTCTTTTTTTAATTATTGAAAAAAGATCGTAGATGTGATTGGCTAAGATGTATGATTTGTATTTTATGAACAAATTGTATCCGTTTTTTGATTAGCTGATTTCGCAGAAAAGATAGAATTTCATTAAAATCATTATGTAATCTTTTGTTTTGTCACATATAAACTCCCCTTTGTAATTATTGTTTTCAAATTTTTAGCTGTTTGCCATTTTTTTATTTATTGATTTTCTTAGACCAATTATATCATTGTAATAGGCATCGACCATCCCTGGTCTGCGGCTATAATAAACTTGAAGCATTTATGCACTACTATAGGCTATAGTTCCTTTAAATTATTAAATATCAGTCTTATATCCAAGGTTCTCCTATACTATCTCTGAAGTTCCAAAATCGATGAATACTACTTGATCATAAGTTGGACTAAAACAAATATTTTAGGGTTTGATATCGAAATGAATAATGTGAAAGAAATGAAGTTTATTTAATGCCATTTTTAAATTACTTTAATGTCGTTCCAGCTAATTTCTTTCTAAATTACTTCTATTTAATGGCAAGCATTATTCCATTGAAAACTCTATACAACTGTCTTTACCATGACTATATATAATAATATCAAATCCACATTATTTATTAAGAAATGGGCCAGCCTATAGTTGAGAAGCTAGGATAAGCAAAAAATACTCTGAGACTACACTCCGAAATCTTTACTAAAAAGTTCCTTATTTATGTTTATGGCATTTGATTGCCGTTTTTTTTCCAAATAGTTATGTCATGTAAATGGTAGCAAAAGTTCCTTGACTCTCACACTAATTTAAACTATGAGCTGGGCTTTTTTAATCCAAAATTAATACATTTATCACCATATGAAAGAATCCAAATTCCACATCAAGAATCACTATTTATTAACTGATGCTTTCTTCACGTACTTTAAAGTTAAAATTTTAAAATTAATTCCGTATCATTGGACTTATTTTTGTTTTAAGCTTATACAATTATTTTAATCGGTCCTTGACTTCCGATGTTTAATCGTGAAAATCTTAGTTCATATATTTGAGATACTCAGGGTAATACTTAGAAAGAGAACTAATGCATTCCTTTTTTTCTGTGCTATTTTAGGACTACGGTTAGGGTTCGGATATTGAATCTTCCTTATTTATAGGTTCCAGAATTATCATTTTAAGGAATACAATGTAAATTAATCTATATAATGATATTAAATAGAGTTATGATTAATCATCATGCTGATTATCATTCATAATAATTCAAATATCAATATAAATTGTATTTCTTTACCATATTTGTGAAGATTTAACATTTTACTTCAACATTAATAAAATCTTTTATTTACTGAACTAATAATCTAAAAGATTAATTAAAATTAGTTTTCCTTTCTGAAATATACTGTTTATCGATCAACATTTATGAACATTTCTTAAAATAAATGATATTCTTTAGCTTATTGTTAAAATACGGAAGGGGAGTATAGTACATATTTTATTCCAATCCATATTAATAATAATTTAATCTTTAGATATCAGGGAATGTTAATTCATCTCATATATTTATCTTATTTATTAGATTTGTAACTTTATTGATTGCCTTTATCTTTATATTTTTTACAGAATGTATATATTTCCTTATCAATAGCAAACTTCATATGCTTGCCTAATCATAAATTATCAAATCAAACCATTTCATAATTCGCATAAATATCGTGACAAAAGCCTACTTTTTATTGAAATTAGAGGTTAAATAGATCATCTTCAATATTTAATTATTTTCTATCAGCATCTTTCAAAAATATAGGAAAAATGTTCATATCATTAAATCAATAATTTAATCATAATTACTCGAAAAACTTTAGAATATGTAAAAAACAAAAAATGCTAATTAATAAATGTACATTAATTATATATAAGCTCCATAAATTTAATTATAATTATATTTACAGTTTCAAATTAATAAATTTTATAACAACATATATAATGCCAATAACTACTCTTAATGATTTATCACGCTGAAAATTTAATTTAAATTTTATCAATTGCAATATTAAGACTTTAAAAGCATCGAAAAAGTATACTTTTAGGTACCTTTCATAGCTTACTGAACGAAATCATCAACTGAGCTTATCAAATATTTTTTTAATACAGAGCATTGCTATTTTTAAAATGTAGACTGATATGATTAGGGAGTTCTATCGCAAAATTAAACTCATCAATAAAACTGATCGGAAAGAAATATGGTTGGTGAAGAATACTCTTGATGGGTAGCTATGTGTCGCCAAACTACAATTTAGCATCTCTGTAGAAGCTACTAAGAAAAACAATATTCGCAACATTCTTTATGAAGGCAAGTTTTTACAAACATGCCAAGGCCATCCTGGTATTCCTTTCCTTAATTGGTATTTTTAAGATTATTTAGGGCTGGAAAGGATGATTCTATCGGTATGTCAATGATTATTCTTGAGAGACTAGGAATGACTATCTAAAAGTTATTGGCTTAGCAAGGGGGCAAATTTACATTGAAGACGGTTTGTCAGTTAGGCATAGGTATTTTCAATATTCTTCATTGTTATCATGATAAAGGCTACGTTCACGGGAATTTAAAACTCAACTGCCTACAATTTGGAGTGGGCCGTAAGAGTAAAGTGTTATATTTAAATGATTTTATTGATGGACTTGCCTATTTTAAAAAGGGAAAGCACATCAAAAAGTAGTTTACAAAAAGTAAGGTTAAAATACATTAATTTTTATCTTTTGATAGGATACAGGGGTATGAAGCCAGTCGGAGAGATGATATTGAATCTACCATCCTTATGCTAGTTTATTTATTAAAAGGATCTCTTCCTTGGAGTTTCCTTTTCGAAAAACTGTAGTCTCAATAAAAAAGTAGAGACTTTTATTATTGTCAGAAGGATACTAGCATGAGTAAAGAAGAAACAAATTAATAAACACTATCATTCAATAAATCCCTTTAAAAAGCTGAGGAGAAGTATAAACAAATACTCAACAAGTTTACATCTAAAGTTTATGAAACAAAGATAGAGTAAATATGTGAGGGAGTATGTGAATAGTTTAACTAAATGCTACATTAATGCAGAAATATGTAATTTTAAAGTAAACCTAACTACTACCTCTATACTCGAGCCTTGAAGAAAATAATGGCTGAAAAAGATATCGAAGCGGACGGACGTTACGACTGGACGGAAGGTGATCTAGCTCGATTAAAAATAAAAAAACCTGCTAAGATCTCGGATCTGCAAATTCACTTGCCATTTTAGTAGGAATTGCTTTCCTAAATATATTATCCTTTCTAAAAGAAAATTGAACTCGCATGATATTTATCTGCTTTATAATTTCGCTTTTTATTTGCTGTTTATTTGTAGTGTTAATTATATATCCATTGAAAGATGCTTCGAAAAAAAAGGTCTTTTTATAAATAAATATCCTATAAATCAATTAATTGAGGAAATACGACGAATTATTATAATTGAACCTAATAAAATATTGATAATTTAGCATATCAAAATAAATTAAATCATAACCATGAAAGAATAGTACCCTATTCAGGAAAATTTGTATTCTACTAACAACTATAATAAAAATTCTCCTTATCCAGTCAGCTACTACTCTCAACAGTATCCTTCTGTAACAAATTGGAATACCTTTAGCAACCCTGAACAACTTGCCATCCAAAGCAAGGCAGGTATCAGATATAATGATACGAATACAATCTAAAGATAATATGGATTGAATTAGATTTACCCAAATGCAGAACCCTTTCGAAATGATTTAGATAAAAAGTTAACTCTTATCGAGTATGAAGATATGTACGGCGAAAATGAAATGAGTCGGCAGGTCAGATTAATAAAGACATCAACTCTAATACCACCAGAAGTAGAGTCAGAAGCAGAAGATTCAGGTGGGTGTCTGAGTGTTTGTTGTCTTATTATTTTAGTAATTGGCATTATTGGCGTTGCATTAAGTGTCTATATCTTAAAAGATAGTCAAAATTCAGTGGTGCATTCTTTTTTCAATTTTTCCCATAAGGAATAACTGCCTTGGAGAAATCATCATCTATCTTTTCGCTCTTGATCAATGATATTCGCTTCTTTAAGTTTGTATTTTGAATATTAAAAAATAATAAATGGGTCACTGTAAAATATATTTTTTCGAGGGTATTTATCTTATGAGTAAAATAACTCATGTGACTATCTCTTCAAATAATTAAAATATAATTTTGATAATCATAAAAATAGATTATCAAAGTTAAGTTATGAGGACAAAGATAAGGAAATATACTTCATAAATATAAACTAATTTTGGGGGTTATCATTGCTCTCTATACAATTAAGCAAATAAAATTTGCAAGAACTAATAATAAGATCTTTATTTTTGATGGTAACAATACCTTAATGCAGAAAAAGTAAGCACTAAACAAACAGCAAAAGCAGGTCATCAAAGATTTCATGAGTACAACAGATGCTTCATAAAAACAGGCTATCTCCTTTCTGACTCGCACCAAATGGAATATTCAAAATGCTATCAACATTTTTTTTGATTAAGGAGCTACTCCTGAAGTGTAAAAACTACAGTCAAATAATAAAATTGATTAACTCTTTATGAGCCTTAGCAGTACAGATAGTTAGATTTAGGTGTGTCTCCAAAGAACCCAAGTGTGCGCTATATGGACTAAGAAAATTTTTCAGCATTCAATTAAAAATATATGCATATTAATGACTAAAATGTTGTGCTTGGACATATTTTACTTAATATAATGGAGGTGGAGACTTCAGGTCATATCGAAAAGCATCACTTTATAAAATTATTTAATTATACAAAGTAACTTTTCATTTTAATCAGATGTAACGATCCCAATCAGCTCTATAAACTAATTCAAGGTTTAGAAAAAGAACTGCAAACAAACAATAAACTATATGAAGCAATGTATAATAAACTTTATCGATTTTATATGTTGGGTAAAAAAGAACTAAGCTTGGATTACGAAATCGCAGAACAACTATGGAAATTCTACTTGAAGCCGGTGATGCATCTGTATCCTCAGTTTATAGCGTACTTATAGCAAGTAACAAAAAAACCCCACAAAGTGCACCTAGATTTGTGGAAAATGATCTATTAGTTCGCATCCACGATTAGTGATGTAAACTCCATTAAAGAGGCTGATGGCTGGCCTGTATTTATAGACGAGTTTGTTGAGTTCTGCAAATCAAAGTGATAGTTCAAGTATTAAGAATTTGCTATCTTATTGACATTTGCTTATTTATCTTTAATTATAAAAGAAATAATTAACAAGATGGAACAACCTGCCAAGAGAAAAAATAAACATCAGACCAAACCATAATACAAAAACTTAACAGCTTTTAAAGAGATGGAAAAGCATTTTAAATTCTATCAAAACGTGGTAACCGATTTCAGCTTTCTATATTAGCCACAACATTACGATGTTGTTGATGGGTATCAAATAGCTTACCTCCCCTATCCAAAGGGCGGTATTTTAGTAAAAAAATTCAATTCTCCTTAAATTGTTTACGAAGTAGCGGCCCATGCTCTCAATACTTTCTGTCACAAACCATACAGGACCAATTTGGATAGTAGGGAAGAACTCTATAAACCTGAGAAATAGGAGGAAAATAAAGAAGCAATCAATTTAAAAGAGGAAAAAGTTGAGTAAAAGATATAATATCAGTAAAAGAAAGGATATTTTTTTAATGATAAAATTAGATGTAGGACTTCAATACGATTGGACTGAACGCAAATATCCAAAGCTCAAAACAATAATTCCTGATATCATCAATGAGCTTTGCTAACGGGCAAATAGACTCTATAATAAACTGTGCGACAGTAAAAAGAATTATCATCCCGAATCAGCCATCGTTAATTACTATGGGGAAAAGGATTATATGACAGGACACCTTGATGATGCTGAGAATGATCAGATTAGTCCTATTTACTCTTTCTCTTTTGGACTTAGTTGTGTGTTTGTTATGGGAGGACTTACCAAAGACATTAAGCCCATTCCTGTGAGACTCAACTCAGGTGATCTTTTCAGTAATTTTTTAGTAATTTAGTCATGGGACAGGAAGCCAGAAAATGCTATCATGGAGTACCAAGGATTATTTCGAACACCTATCTACCACTCGAAAAGGTCTAACTTGAGATATAGGAAAATTTTTCAAACAAACTTTAACATGTAAGAAAATATCTAGAGTTACACAGAATAAATATAAATGTGAGGCAAGTCTTTCCCACAGAAGATTGATGTATGATATAGCTTATGGTATACTTAGTTATAGTTGTCTTTTATATGATGGTAATTATTGCAATCACTAAATTATGAAAAAATAGATTTTATTGCATAAAATAAATCCATCTATTAGTTAATGCGTCTCATTAATCAAATAATTGCTAGCAAAATTATTTTAAATGATATTTCTTTACCTATTAATCAAAGTTATATTTGAACAATCTTGTTATGTCTATCAATAGCAAGATTTGAACGTATGCTATTAATTTATATATAATAGTGAATATGAGTAAGGCAAAGCCAAATTAAAAATTAGTTCGAAATGTAAGAGATCTGGTGCCAATGCGTTTTCGGCTCACCAATCCCAAAGCTTTGCAATTCAAAAATAAATCTTCGAGATTCCTCAATCTTTTCTCTAAAAAGATTAGCACCACACAAGAATCTTAAAAAATATAAATCGAAGAATCTTCTTTTAGCTTGAAGTTTTTAGAGAAGCTTAGCAATGAACATCTCTTAATAGGTAATTAGTACCAATTAAACTTGTTGGACCTATCGGATATTTTAGATGACTTTGTTGCAACATCAACTTCGTGGAGCATATCTTAAGATGAGGTCATTACTCGCTTATTTGTGATGCCAGCAAGTAGATGATCTATAATTTAGTTTGTAATTTCTTCGTAGTTTGCTCAAAGATAGTTTACGTTTATCGATTTCGTGCAGATGCAATTGATGAACCCCCTACTATGGTACAAAAATTGTCTTTTTCTTAAGAAGTAGTATCAGTGTACTTATTTAAAAAGACAGTCATTCTTATTTTCCTGAAAAACAGAGTTGTCACCCATACAATTTCTACTTCTTTTAAGACCAGTCAGCTCGCCAAGAAACAGATCTTTCCTTACAATCAGCCTGAACATCTGGACTTAATCTGTGTTCCATAAAATCAAGGAAATAACTGCAGCATATTCTTTCGATAAAAATAAAGTAACAAAGTGACCTCCCTCTACAAAATGCAAATCGAGTTCAAAAGTGAAGTTGATTTGATTTTTGGCAATATTCAAGTCTTCTGCTAAATCCCAGAAAGGTATCTCAATACAATTGAAATATTTTATCACGGTTCTGACATCTTTATTCTACAGATTGGACGAGAGTTGTACGCAGTTAAAAACAACTACTTCCTTGACAGTATTTCTACTAACACTTCAAAAATGACTAGCTTTATCAAATACATATCAAATACACATTTTTTCTTATTTCATCGAGGAAGATTCGATTATTTTCATTATGAATTGGATTAAAAAGAAATGAATGAAAAATTTACAGTAGAGTGCCTGGATTCTATCCCTGTTGACTGCCCCAAGGGCTCCACTTTTTTTGATGTGAAAGAGCTGGGAAATCGTCTTGTCTTTATTTTTCAATCAATAAAATCTGCGAACAATGAGCTTTGCTTTTGGCTTGGAATAAGTGATTCTCTTGATCGATTTAGCAAAATCAATGTAATATACCCTCAGTCAGAGGCACAGGTAGAAAATATCGATAAAAAAATGATGGAGGAAAAAGTTGAAATAGCCCAAAGAATAGGATACAGTCATAGTGAGGCCTATTTATAGCTTTGGAGTCGGTCAAGCAGATCGACAGATAAAGATTATTAAATTTTGATTTCTACTTAAGACTATGATGTGATTGCCTAAGAAATCAGTAATAAATTCAAGAAAACTTCACTACGGCTCTGTGAGTTATAAAAAGTAATGAAAAAAAGTTTATAAATGCTTCTTAAAAAAGTAGAAAATGCAGACTGTAGTTTCTAAACTGTGAAGCAGTATTCTAGTTGTCATTTTCTTCTTTGCAAATACGAAATGTTTAAGAAAATTAAGTTAAAGCAAAACCCTACTCAGCCTCTTTCATAAATCATGGTCAGTATTCAAGACTACTATCACCTGATTGGAATGGAGCTGCAAAAAGCATTAATTGAATATATTGCATAGTTTTGCCTGGATAATAAAGATGTTGTACTGCGAATAAGAGCTCTCCTGACTGAATTTTCTGTAATATATCGTCTCCAATATCGTTAAATATTGCCAAAGATTATTAACACATTTCTAAAACAATTTCTATAACTTATAAAAGCTATTCCTGAAATTTTGCCTTGTGTTCCAACAAAAAGTGAAATCGAAGATCTAAAGAGTGGTATTTGGTTGTAAGTTGATTTAAGAAACTCTTCCAATTACGTAATTCTGTAAAAATTGAAAACATTTGACAACAAAAAGATTATATAGGAGTTTATCGCTTGCAAATTCTTTAAAGTATATCAGTGGCACACTCACGGAGCCTTAGCAGAGTCTATTTCAGATATCAATAAAAAAATAGCATCTGTAAGTCCTTAGATTTTGTTTATACAACTCTATTAAATCCTATACACTTAAAGATAAAAAATAGGCCTCGAAAGACTTAAAGAGATTATTATCCATTTAGAGAACTCTTACCCATTGTTACCAATCTATCTTAAAGGACGATTTTGGTTTTATTAGGCTCTTTATGATAACTTTAGAAAATACCTTGAATCATAAAAACAACCATTTATGAGTGTTTTTGATTTTTACTCTCTTGACGAGGATGAATTGTTTTTAATATATTTCAAGAAAGAGAGAGCTAAAAAAGGTGTTTTTATCCTCAAAGAGATTAAGCCTATCTATGAAAATACAGTGGTTGGTGGTGAATCCCTTTTTTTGTAGAATATGTTTACCTTCTTCAAGCGTGATCAGTCATCTTGGGCAGATTTAAAGATCATTCTGAATAAATTCAATAATGAGAAAGAGGATTTTCATAGAAAAAATAACAAAATATTTGAAATTATAGTAAAAGCCATCATGGAGAAAGTATTCGTGGGAACTAAAGATGTGCAAGAGGCTGGTCTCGGTGAAGTACTTTCTTACATATAAAATATTCCTTTCCCTTTATAATAATCTACCCTACTGTAAAATTTAGTGTTCATTCAATAGATTCATGGCGAGGAAGCCATTCTTAAGAATATAAATGTGAATATGAATATTCGAGAGATTCTTTAACGAGGATAAGAAGTCATCTATAAAATGATGAAATACTAAATAGAAAGAAACAAGGTTCGGGAGTTGAATAATTCTCCATAACTAAAGCTATACGCTTATAAAATTCTAGCTGAAATAAACTACCGAAAAAGCAGTATCTACCTTGATAAGCATCTCAGTTTTGTGTTTAAAAGTTTTATGATAATTCTGATGTAAGAGGAGCAATTCATTACTTTGTGCAAATAACTCCTAATTGATGAATACCTTTGCATAGAGTTTTAAATTCAATAAAAGCTAATAGAGAATATAGTTATATATCTTTATCGTAAAAGACTGCATCAAAATCCAATCTATTTTTAGAATAAGAGCTATATCTAAAAATTAAGCGACTTATTAAAGGTTGACAATATTAAGAGGAGGTTTCTGGAACTTTCAGAGGAATATGCTAATATTTTTAGTTTAGAGGGACACAAAATGAGATACCCTTTCTTTTAAACTTACTATCCCCGGGTAGAAGAAGTCACTGAGGTTATCAATTTGCTTACCAAGAATGAGGTTGATCAAGTTGATTACTAACATGTCTTCTAAATTGTTATGGAGCTTAAATCGCTTGGATAATAAGTGTAAAATATTATTGAGACCATGAGAAACCAGTTTATGAATCAGGCAGCAGAAGAAAAATTTAATATTATGAAACGGTAACTTTATTCTATTTTTTTTATAAAGTTTATCGAAGAGGGATTAATCCAAAAGGCACTCAAGATAGCCGGCTAAATCATGGATGTTTCGACTAGGTTTGACCTCTACAACATTATTTTTCCTCTTTTTCTGCTCTAAATTTTAGCAAATGAGGTGCTGCTGAGGACTCAAGAACCCTTGGTGAGACTGCTGTCTTATTTCTTTAACCATCAAAAATAGATGCTTCACATCATGCATGAATTTCTGAACCCAAAAAATGTCTTTAGTAACTAATCACTTGATGCATTTATAGAAGATAAAAGACATGCACATTAAAATTAACCTATTTTTAACCCAAAGAATGAGCTATTTTCAGCATCATTTAAAGATATTCTCTCTAAAATGGATGCTCAGGCTCAAGCAAAAAAGATCAACCCCATTTTTTAGTCTATTTGGTCTCGTCTTCAGTTGCGAAAAGAATAATTTGCAAAGATTAAAGTCTACTCAGCTCTTTTTAGACTGCTTATACATCATCCCTACGTACTACCAGAATACATAATAAGAAGACGAAAGGGGATAAATATCCGATCTTTTAGAGCAATGATGGTATTCATCGGAATGGAGTGTTTTTTCGATATGTAGAAAGTACTCTAATTTGGTGAGCAAATTTTTTCTATATTGCTGACTAAGATACAAACACAACTTTTCTTGGAAGATGTGCTTGAAAGATACGCTCTGGGTGAGAGATATACTCAAGACCTACCGTATACAGATTAATATCTTCGAGATCAAATTAAATTTAAAGAAGAAGATCTCATGGGTAACTCTATTCTTTCCTTCAGAAATAAATTAAATATATACCGCAGCAATGACAGTAAGATTAGTG
>Ga0302188_10001954_pt1 | contig 15401 bp, 12 predicted proteins | sample II_Bog_E2_1_FD_198783 | JGI IMG/M metagenome (GOLD analysis project Ga0302188, IMG submission 198783) | Peat permafrost microbial communities from Stordalen Mire near Abisko, Sweden - II_Bog_E2_1 | ecosystem: Environmental > Terrestrial > Soil > Wetlands > Peat | place: Sweden: Abisko...
CAGTACAAATTTACAAATTATTGAAAGTTAGGTATAGAACCCGATACTCATATAATTTATCATTAGATATTTCAACCATTTAATATTCAATCTTATACATATCCATTTCATCTTAATCCCTCCAAAGCCTGTCAACTAATTATCCAATCAACTAATCAACTAATCAACCAATCAACCATTAATCCAATCAACCAATAACCCAATCAACTAATTAACCATTTAACCAATCAACCATTTAACCAATCAACCAATCAACCAATCAACCAATCAACCAAATAATCAACACATTAAAGCTGTTTTATCTTCATTCCATTCGCCCAGCGTTATTGTATGAATAGTATTCACACACTTCTTGTCGAAAGGTTGTTCTACCCGGATGTAATTATTTGTGAATCCAACCATTTTATCCCCGTTTTGACGACTCTCCCAAAGAACCTGAGCTGTCTTGCCTTTTTGCATTTCATAAAATGTATTGAATTTTATATTCGAAAGAATATGAAGCTCATCACTGCGATGTTTCCGGTCAACATTTGAAACGACATTTTCAATTTCAAGCATTTTTGTACCTGTACGTTCAGAATAGCTAAAAACGTGTAATTGTGATATGTCGAGTGAGGAAATAAAATTTGCTGACTGTTTGAAAAATTCATCCGTTTCACCTCTTACTCCGACAATTACATCAACTCCAATAAATGCATCAGGAATAATTTTCTTTATTGTTGCTACTTTTTCTGCAAATGTTTCGCATGTATAACGCCGTTTCATCAAATGCAATACATCATTTGAACCCGATTGTAACGGAATATGGAAATGAGGCATGAAATGATTACTCTGAGCAACAAACCCTATTAACTCATCAGTAAGTAAATTAGGTTCTATGGATGAAATCCGAAAGCGTATTTCGCCGGGGATTGCATCAAGTGTTTTTACCAGATCAAAAAAGTTTTCACCTGTCGATTTGCCAAAATCACCTGTGTTGATTCCCGTCAGTACAATTTCTTTGGCACCTTCCAGAATGGCTTTTTTTGCCATATCCACCGTATCAGCTATGGAAGCATTCCGGCTATGTCCCCGGGCAATAGGAATTGTACAATAGGTACAATAATAATCACATCCATCCTGTACTTTCAAAAAGAACCTTGTACGGTCATCCTTCGAACAGGAAGGTTTAAATTCTTTTACTTTCAAAATATCTTCCCGATGAATTTCTCCTTTTATCAATTCATCATTTTTAGTCAGAAAATCGAATATGCTGAACTTTTCATTTGCTCCCAATACTAAATCAACACCGGCAATTGAAGCAATTTCGTCAGGCTTCAATTGGGCATAACAACCCGTTACAACCATGATCGCATTCGGATGAAGACGATTCAGCCTGTTTATGGCCTGGCGGCATTTATGATCAGCGGTGTCTGTTACAGAGCAGGTATTGATTATACATACGTCAGCTTGTTCTCCCGGTTTAACTTTTACAAAGCCTTCGTTAGATAGTTGTTTCCCTATAGCAGAAGTTTCAGCAAAATTTAATTTACAACCAAGTGTATGGTAAGCTACTTTTTTATTATTGAATATGGAATTATCTGTCATTTGTTGAATCAATATTTACTGTACAAAGGTAGTGAAAATTGAATAAATTCCGACTTCCGGTCAAACTTCCTACCTACTACTTCCTACCTACTACTACTTTCTACATATAACTTTCCATTCCTCTGTATCGTCCTGAAATTTGTTTTCACTTTTACTATCTATCAATTTCTATCTTTTCTACTTACTACTACTTACCCTTTTGCAAACTCCTTACCTCTCAGCTCTCATTCCTATACAACGGTTGAGTTTAACTTTTTGTCGTCTAGAAACGAGTTTCAAAAACACTTTGTAATATAAACTTTACATAAAACCAGTTACTTACAACCAGTTACTTACAACCAACTACTTACAACCAACTACTTACAACCAACTACCAACTACCAACTACCAACTTGTACCAACTACCAACTACCTACTACTTTCTACCTGACTTTTTCATCCCTCACCTCTCATTCCTCACCTCTCATTCCTATACAACGGTTGAGTTTAACTTTTTGTCGTCTAGAAACGAGTTTCAAAAACACTTTGTAGGTATAAACTTTACATAAAACCAGTTACTTACAACCAACTACTTACTACCAACTACCAACTACCTACTACTTACTACCTACTACTTACTATCTACTACCTACTACTTACTACCAACTACCTACTACTTACTACCAACTACCTTCTACTTACTACTTACTTTTTCTCATTCCTCACCTCTCATTCCTCATTCCTGTTAAAGGGCTTGTCAAGAATAACAAAAATGTGTACTTTTGCATGTTATTATTGTTAAGTAATCAATATCCTTTCATGTTTCAACTGCAAAACTGCTTTTAAATGGAATATACTACTGTCATTAAACCCAAAAATAAACTCTTTGAAGTCGATTTTAAAGAAATCTGGCAATACAGGGATCTGTTTTCAATGTTTGTAAAGCGGGATATTATTACTCAATACAAGCAAACGATTCTCGGACCTGCCTGGTTTTTTATTCAACCGGCTATTACAACCATAATGTATATGATTGTATTTGGAGGTATTGCAGGAATATCAACCGATAAGTTACCACAACCCATGTTTTATCTGGCAAATATTGTTTGTTGGCAGTATTTTGCCGATTGTCTGAACAAAACATCTTCCACTTTTACTGCAAATCAGGGAATTTTCGGAAAAGTCTATTTCCCGCGGATGATCGTTCCGTTATCAACTGTTGCATCAGGACTTGTTCGAATGGGGATTCAGTTTTTGCTTTTTGTTGCCGTGTATGTCTATTATCTTATCATGGGTGTGCATATAGCTCCCAATATCTATATTCTATTGTTGCCCGTTATTATCATTATGTTGGCCGGCTTATCGCTTGGATTTGGAATTATTATTTCATCCATGACAACCAAATACCGTGATTTAACGATCCTCTTTTCATTTATTGTTTCACTTTGGATGTATGCCACACCCATCATTTATCCGCTTAGCAGCATGTCGCCAAAACGACAATGGATTATGGGATTAAATCCGGTTACATCCCTGGTAGAAGCATTTAGATACGGAGCTATGGGAGTCGGAACTTTCAGTTGGATGATGTTAGGGTACAGTTTCATTTTTATGATTGTACTTTTGGGAATTGGGATTGTGGTTTTCAATAAGGTTCAACGTTCGTTTATGGACACTGTTTAAATACGAATTAAATACGAATTAAGACGAATTAAGACGAATTAAGACGAATTGAAGACGAATTAATACGAATTAAATACGAATTAAGGCGAATTAGGACGAATTAATACGAATTCCGATATTTAATACCCTTTATTAATAAATAAATAAATAAATAGGTATAGACGCTTAGACTGCCCAAATTAAATGATTGATTGTGAATTATATACTAAATTATATGAACTCTTTTAAGGGAGCTATTCATCAAAGACTACCAACTTTTGTTACTAATTTTCAATTGACTCCAGCTTTAGCTGGAGGATTATTATGCATTAAATATTGGCTTTAGCCGAATGTATTATCTCTCAATCTATTTAATATCAGTTGATATGAATTTGACTAAAGTCTTCAAATATTATTTAAATTTCAAATACTCCAGCTAAAGCAGGAATAATTGATGAAGAAAAATGTGCGGTCTAAGCGCGTATACCTATAAATGAATCAAACTTCAATATTAAAATAACTAACATATAAAGCATTTTTATTACTATAAAATTCATTCAACGCATTCTTAATTCGTGTAATTAGTAATAATTCGTTTAATTTGTACTATGAGGTATATCTATATTTTTGCAACATTGTTTTTTACAGTTTACGGACAGATGATTCTTAAATGGAGGATTCTGAAACTACACTGGTCGATGCCATCCACCGGAATCTGGGATATGATCGTTTCGTATACTAAGTTTTTGTTCGATCCATTGATTTTCTCAGGATTCTTATCTGCCTTTATAGCCTCTGTCTGTTGGTCGATGGCCATGACAAAATTTGAGATAACAGAAGCGTATCCGTTTATGAGCCTGGCACCGGCCATTGTTTTTCTGTTGGGAGTCTGGTTGCTGGGTGAAACATTTACCATTGGAAAAGTTGTTGGCCTGGTATTCATCATTGTTGGGTTGATTATCACAGTAAAATATTAAATTATGGAAAAGAAAATACTTTTATCAATAGTTTCACCAGTTTACAGATCGGAGAAAATTGTAGAAGAATTAGTCTCCCGGATTAAAAAGGCGGTTACAACTATTACCGATGATTTTGAAATAATACTTGTGAACGACTATTCACCCGATAATTCATGGCTGAAGATCGTTGAACAATGTTCTAAAGACAAAAGAGTTAAAGGAATTAATTTAAGTAGGAATTTCGGACAACATTATGCTATTACTGCGGGATTGAATTATGCAAAAGGTGATTGGATTGTGGTAATGGACTGTGATTTACAAGACAGACCTGATGAAATACCAAATCTATATCAGAAAGCAATGGAAGGATGGGATATTGTTTATGCACGAAGAGTGGAACGTCAGGATAAATTTTTAAAAAGAATGTCATCTACTCTTTTTCATATGGTTTATGGATATTTAAGCGGATTAAAAATGGATGGCAGCATTGCAAATTTTGGTATTTATCATAAAAACGTTATACGTGAGTATAATAAAATGAAAGAAGTTGCACGTTCATTTCCTTCATTAGTGTATTACCTTGGTTTTAAATCGTGTGCAATCGATGTGAAGCATTCCGAACGTTTTGAGGGCGGTTCTTCTTATACCCTTTCTAAACTTTTATATCTCACTGGTGATGTGATTTTATCAAACAGTAATAAACCGTTAAAATTGACAGTGAAAATTGGATTTTTTATATCAATGTTATCTTTTTTATTAGCTTTGTATAATGTTATTGCTCGTATATCAGGAATAATTACTCTGGAAGGCTTTACAACTACCATATTTTCAATATGGTTTGTAGGTGGATTAATTTTATTGGTATTAGGAATAGTTGGATTATATGTTGGAAAAATATTCGATCAGGTGAAAGAAAGACAACTATTTATTGTTTCACAAGAAGTAAATATTGAAAAATGAAGATTACTAATTACGGTGTAACACTATCGCGTTTAACCGAAGATAAAATTGAACTTGTCCGAAACTGGAGAAATGACCCAAAAATTGTTCAGTATATGGAGTTTAAAGAGTATATAACTCCCGAAATGCAATTGAATTGGTTTAATAAAATAAACAATGAAAATAATTATTTCTTTATTATTGAATTTGAAGGGAAAGAAATTGGATTAATTAATGTAAAAAACATTGACTATGAAGAAAAAGCAGGAGAGGGAGGGATCTTTATTTATGATGATAATTATTTAAATTCAGATATTTCATTTAGATCAATACTATGTATGACAGATTTTTGTTTTGAAACTTTACTTTTAAAACGATTAATAGCTCATGTTTTGAAAAATAACAAGCGTGCTATTCAATTTAATAAGTTATTAGGGTATCAAATAGCAGATAATCAGGATGACATACAAAATCAATTATACAATTTATCAAAAGAAGAGTATAGTATTAAAAAAGAGAGAATAAAAAGATTATTTTAAACTAAAATTATAAAAAGATGGAACTAGACAAATTTATTCAACATTTTGCTGCACAATTTGAAGAAACTGATATAAGTAAATTTTCTGCAGATACAAAATATAAGGAATTAACTGAGTGGTCATCTCTTATGGCTTTGGCAATTATAGGTATGGCTGATGAGGAATACGATGTTAAAATTAAGGGCGACGATATTCGCAACTCTCAAACCATAAATGATTTGTTTATAATTGTAAAATCAAGGAAGTAATGGCATATCTGAGTATTCCTAATGTTGTCGTTAGAGGGATTTCAGCTTGTGTTCCTCAAATTATTGATGATAATAGTCATTATCCAATCAGTAAAGATGATAGATTAAAATTAATTTCAACAATTGGTGTAGAACGCAAAAGGAGAGTTGATGACGTTACATGTACATCTGATTTGTGCTTTAAAGCTTCTGAAAAATTAATTGAAGACCTTAACTGGGGAAAAAGTGAAATTGATTGTCTTATATTTGTGACTCAGACTCCAGACTATATTCTTCCTGCAACATCTTGTATCCTTCAGAATCGTTTGGGTTTAAGTACAGAATGTTATACAATGGACATATCTTTGGGATGCTCAGGTTGGGTATACGGCATGAGTACGATTGCTTCATTAATGTCATCTGCACACGGAAATTTCAGAAAAGCATTACTATTAGTCGGAGATACTATGTCAAAAACTATTTCGATAGAAGATAAAAGTACGTGGCCTTTATTTGGAGATGCGGGTACTGTTACCGCCCTGGAGTATGTTGAAGGAAATGAAGAATTGAAATTTCATTTGGCTACTGATGGTGATGGAGCAGATTCTATTATTGTTAGAGATGGAGGCTTTCGGAATAAATTTTCTGTGGATAGCTTGAAAATGATAAAATATGAAGAAGGTATTACCAGAACAAATTTAAGTTGCTTTCTGGATGGAATGGATGTCTTTTCTTTTGCAATATCAAAGGCTCCGCAAAGTGTCAACAAACTGATTGATAAATATAATATTGATAAGAATTCAATTGATTATTTTACATTTCATCAAGCTAATTTATTCCTCAATGAAAAAATCAGAAAGAAGTTAAAGCTGGAATCTGAAAAAGTTCCTTATTCTCTTAAAAATTTCGGAAATACTAGTTCTGCTACTATTCCTTTGACATTGGTAACTGAATTAAGGGACGAACTGATTTCAAAAAAGCTAAATCATATCGGATGTGCATTTGGAGTAGGATTATCATGGGGGAGTGTTTATTTCGTAACCGACCATATAATCTGCCCTGAATTAATTGAATATTAAAGTATTTCATTATGTATAATCCATTTACTTTAGAAGGTAAAACTATACTTATTACCGGTGCTTCTTCCGGAATAGGAAGGGCAACAGCCATTGAATGTTCAAAAATGGGAGCAACAGTTGTCATTACAGGGCGAAATGAAATCCGTTTATCAGAGACTTTTAATCAATTAGAAGGTGATGGAAATATTCAGATAGTTGCCGATTTAAAGACAAAAAACAATATTCTGGAATTAGTAGAAAAATTACCAATGCTGGATGGATGTGTAAATAATGCAGGAGTTGTAAAAACATTATTGACTCAATTTATTACTGAAGATGCAATAAATGAAGTCTTGCAAATTAATACAATAGCACCTATCTTGTTAACTCAGATGTTGATTAAAACCAAAAAATTACTACGAAATTCATCTGTTGTTTTCACCGGATCAACTTCCGGAGTTTATAATGCAGTAATAGGAAATTCTATCTATTCAGTCTCAAAAGGAGCTATTAATGGATTTGTAAAAAATGCAGCCTTAGATTTAGCATCAAAACTGATTCGCGTTAACAGCGTAAACCCGGGAATGATAAGTACGGATATTCTTAATGATGGGACAATAAGTGCAGAACAACTTCAGGAAGATATAAAAAAATATCCTTTAAAACGATATGGAAAACCGGAAGAAGTGGCTTATGCTATAATCTATTTACTGTCAGATGCTTCGGCTTGGGTTACCGGTACTAATTTACTTATTGACGGAGGTTTTACTTTGCAGTAATATATTAAAAACATTAATGTCACTCAATTCAATTCATTAATGTCTTAATATATTGAAAATTAAATTTCATACAAAAAAAATGAATTCATATATTAAAGCAATTTCCTATTATTTGCCGGAGCAAATTGTTACTAATGAAGATTTAGTAAAAGATTTTCCTGAATGGACCATTGACAAAGTAGCTTCAAAAATAGGAATTAACAAGAGACATATTGCCGGGGAAAATGAAACAGCTTCAGGTATGGCAACGCTTGCTGCTGAAAAACTCTTTTCAGAACACAACATTGATCGTTCATGTATTGATTTTGTTTTATTCTGCACTCAAAGCCCTGATTACTTTTTACCTACCTCAGCATGCCTGATACAAAACCGCCTGGGTCTGTCTACTTCATGTGGTGCATTGGATTTTAACCTGGGTTGTTCCGGTTTTGTATATGGTTTATCACTTGCCAAAGGACTGATTGCCGGCGGAATTGCATGCAATATATTATTGCTTACTTCTGAAACATATTCAAAATACATACATCCTAAAGATAAAGGGAATCGAACTATTTTTGGTGATGCATCAGCTGCCACATTAATTTCTACCGATGGTTTTGCAAGCATAGAAAATTTCAGTTTAGGAACTGATGGTCGGGGAGCTGAAAATTTAATTGTTAGAAAAGGGGGCACGTGTCAGCCTGAAGCGATAAATGATTTATCATTTGATGAAGGGATGAATCCGGTTTCAAGTGATTATTTATATATGAACGGGAGTGAGATTTTTAATTTTACACTCGATTCAGTTCCGGTTTTAGTGGAAGAAACATTAATTAAAAACTCAATTCTGAAAGATGAAATTGATTTATTTGTTTTTCACCAGGCAAATAAATATATGATGAATTTTCTGAGAAAGAAAATAAAAATTCCAGAAGAAAAGTTCTATTATTATCTTGAAAATGTGGGAAATACTGTGTCTTCTACAATTCCGATTGCACTCTGTGAAGCTCAAAAAGAAGGAAGATTGAAAGGAAATGTCCTTATTGCCGGTTTTGGCGTCGGATATTCCTGGGGAGCAACGGTTTTGAAATGCAGGAATTAGTAAGGAGTAAGAGGTAAGAGGAGGAACTTTAAGAATATACATAAACAAAATAAAATAAAGAAACTGATGGTCAATGGCTTTGCCCCTCTCTTACTCCCTCTCCACTTGGAGAGGGTTGGGGTGAGGTTGGGAGAGGTCGGTATTTCAATGAAGTAAAAAGTAAATCTGTAAACAAATTTCCGGACGTTACAAGGTAAGAGGTAAGGAGCAAGAGGTAAGAGGTAAGAGGTGGTAGGTAGTAAGAGGTAAGTTTAGGTTTGCAGTCGATTGTAATAATTATATAATTGTAAATCAATGTTGTTTAGTAAAGTAAATTTCTTGTTATCCTTAGTTTCTACCAAAAAACTATCTAAACTTAAGAGTTAACTACAATAGCTCATAAACAATAATAAAAATAATAACAGATTCATTCAGGAATCTTGTTGATTTTAGAATTTTAAAATGTGTCATGAATTTACCTTTTGTGTACTTTTCTTTCTTCTTATTTTTTTTTTGCGCCTTTTGATTGTGGTTAGTTGATAGTAAATTGTAAATGAATAAATTGTAAATTCTTCTTTTGCATTCTTTTGTGGTTATATATTTTTTTTATTTTTGAGTCCTTTTGTATTGTAGTTTGTTGGTGGTAAATTGTAAATGAATAAATTGTAAATCATAATTTCAATGACTATTTTCAGTAAGCAAATCCCCGATAAATTAAACAAGACTCAACTGTCTTTAAGATTATTGTTGATTACTTCCCCCTGGATAGTATTATTTTGTACCACCTGTATAATTGCCCATCAATCTGTATTTCATTCAGTACCTTGTTGGTCCGACGAGTTAGCTTACTGGCACGAAATTCTGTCATTTAGTCAAAAAGGTTTTGATTTTGGCTATTACACTATTAATGAAACTGTTCCTGCCTGCTTTTCGTTTGGCACACATGGTTTTGGTACTGTATCCATATACGCTTTGTTTGGAAAAATATTTGGATGGAAAACATACTCAATCGTTATTGCCAATTCAGTCTTTGTTTCCCTGGCCTTTCTGATTATTTTGTCTATAGTGAAAATTTCAACTAAAAAAATCCTTCTTATCCTTTTTTTTAGTCTTACATATCCCCCTCTTTTGCTTTTTTCTTCAACCTCCATGTCCGAGTTATTAAACTTTTCGGTTTTGATTATTTATTTTAGTTTGCTGCATGAGTATTTTAAATATGAAAAAAAGAAATGGCTTTTATTTCTGTTGATATTTTGTACCGCAATCTCATTTATTCGAATTATATACATCGTTCTTTATCTTCCCCTGTTTTTCAAAAGAATAAATAAGTTCAGGTTTGATTTTAAACTGCTTTTATACTTCGTTCTCTGGTTGGTAATTAGTGGAATATTATTTCTTCTGAACAATTTATTTGTATCACCCTATCCCGGATCTTTCCTGAATGAATTGTTTATCAGTAAAGGGTTTCCGGAATTTGTCAGAATATTTGCAACTCATTTTATTGAAAACACCTGGAATTTTATAAACCCTTTTTCTGAAAATATTATTCAGGTTTTACAACGGTATTTCCTGATCTCTGTACTTTTGATTTGTTTGGTAAAATCAACTATTTTCCAATCAAAATTTAAAAAGATGGATGTCGATTATTTCATTGTGTTTTTCATCCTAATCCTGTTCTTATTGATTACCATCGGGGCTTATGATGTTTTCGACTGGAGAGATTACCGTGTGTTGGCACCTGTACTTTTCGGTTGTATTTTGTACCTGATCCTGAATAATAAAAGACCGGCAATTTATTGTGCAATAGCCTTTAATATAATAGGAATTCTGTTTCTGTTATTTTCACCACAGATAATTGAATCATTTAATAAAGGCAGGTATACTGAACCATTGGGAAATTCTATATTAAATCATATTGAATATACTGCACATCCGGTATCACGATTTGAAAATACAATTGTTGTACAACAGTTTAATACGAATGTTGTATTAAATATACCTGCCGGTATTGGAATTGGAAATTCGGATGAATTTTCAGACAAACTAAAATCCAGATATATTTATTCAGATAAAAAGCTAAAATTAAAGACCTATAAACTTGTTGATTCAAATAAATACGGTGTTTTATATCGAAAGATAGAAGAACATTGAGCATTGAGCATTGAGCATTGAGCATTGAGCGTAGAGTATTGAGCATAGAGTATTGAGCATAGAGCACAGAGCTTTGAGCAAAGAACAAAGAACAAAGAACAAAGACTTAGGAGATCAAACATGAATCTGTGTGTTTTAATCTATTGACTATTAATGCAATGACATAATTATTTCTGCAATTAAACTAAAACGCACATCTAATTCAGCATATTAGATTAAATTTGTACATCTAAATCAGTAATTTTAAACATTAGATAGGGGTTGCTGAAAAATAGTTATATTTCAGATTAATATACAATTACAAAGCATTTTTTATTGTTTGGTACAAGGGTTTTTTTATTTTTAGTTTAAAACTTATGCACTCAATTTGTTTTGATAATAAAACTCCTCTGGAGTTATTCAGCAGACCCTGTATAGAAATTGACACTGAAATTACAGACAACACTTGAAAATCATACTTTTTGATTTCAAATCCTATAAACTACCTACTACCTTCTATAAACTTCAAACTATAAACTTCAAACTGTAGAATTTATACATTAAATTTCAAACTATAATCTATTAACTATAAATCACTTGCTGATATTAATTCAGTGAATATGCAAAAACGCACATCTAATTCAGCATATTTTGCTATATTTGCACTTTTAATTCAGCAATTTCAGTTAAAAAATACAAAACCCTAACATGGAACGCTTAAACGAACAATTTAAAAGATTGATTGAACGAACCGATGTAACTCATTTACGTTATTTACATTCAATAATTGACTGGAATAATCGTTTGACAGCTATTGTAGGAGCACGTGGTGTCGGCAAAACAACTCTTATACTTCAACACATAAAATTATTTCACAAATCTCAAGATACACTTTATGTTAGTGCAGATGATTTATATTTTACAGAAAATAGTTTGTTTAACTTAGCAACTGATTTCTATAAAAACGGTGGAAAATATTTGTTTATTGATGAAATACACAAATATTCAGACTGGTCAAAAGAATTGAAAATGATGTATGATAATTTTAACGATTTACATGTAGTTTTCACCGGATCATCTGTATTAGATGTTTATAAAGGAAGTGATGATTTGAGTAGGCGCGTGTTAAGTTATCAGTTATTAGGTTTGTCTTTTCGTGAATATCTGAATATGTCGCAGAAATTAAATCTTCCGGTTTATAGTTTAGACGAAATTATTGCTAATAAAGTAGAAATCCCTGGGATAGAGCATCCGCTACCAATTTTTAAGAAATACTTAAGTGAAGGTTTTTATCCATTTTATGAAGAAACAGGTTATGTCGAACGGTTGAAAAATACGATTAATTTAACATTAGAGACTGATATTCCAATTTTTTCAAAAATGAATATCTCAACTTCGCAAAAATTAAAGCAATTGTTATACATTATTTCTCAAAGTGTTCCTTTTAAGCCTAATTTCACTAAAATTGCAGATATGATTGGTGTTCATAGAAATCAGATAACAGAATTTCTATATTATCTTGAACGAGCAGGTATAATTGCTCAGTTGCGAAACGATACTAAAGGTATTAGATTGTTAGGTAAAGTTGAAAAAGTTTTTTTAGATAATACTAATTTAATGTTTGCAATAGGAGAAGATAAACCTAATATTGGTAACATTCGTGAAACTTATTTCTTTAATCAAATGCGATTGAACTATAAGGTTTTATCTTCAGATGTTTCGGACTTTAAAATTGGGAAATACATTTTTGAAGTTGGTGGTAAAAATAAAACCAGGAAACAAATTACAAATTTGGAAAATGTATTTGTAGTAAAAGATGATATAGAATATGGATTTTTAAATACAATTCCACTTTGGGCTTTTGGATTCAATTATTAGTTAACGACATATTTCAAATTTCAAATTGAGCTTACTACAACCTGTTTTACTGTATTATAAACCATTAAATATAAACTACATCCTGAAATTAATTGTGTAGTTCCAAAAAAGTACAATTAATTCGGCATATTAGCTTAAATTTGCACATCTAAATCAGCAATTATACTAAATAGGGAAAAATTGACACTGAAATAACAGACAACACTAGTAATTAAAAATTAATAATTATCAGGATGCTGAAATTTAAGCTTTTGTAGATTAACAAATAGATCATTTAACTATCTATGATTACTTATAAATATTAAACATTTCAAACTACCAACTATAAACTACCAACTATAAACTACCAACTATAAACTATAAACTACCTACTCCCATGATCCCATTTAATAAACCATATCTCACAGGAAAAGAAGCTCATTACATGTACGAAGCCGTTTTTAACGGTAAATTATCCGGTAATGGCATGTTCACCCAACGGTGCCAGGCATATTTCGAAAAACGCTATGGATTCAAAAAATGCCTGCTGACCACATCCTGTACCGATGCACTGGAGATGGCTGCTATGCTTTGCGAAATTAAGCCGGGTGATGAAGTTATTATGCCGAGTTATACCTTTGTATCCACTGCGTTGGCTTTTGTACGCGAAGGAGCAAAGATTGTTTTCGCCGATAGCCGTCCAGAACACCCAAATATCGATGCCGATCTGATTGAATCACTAATTACTTCTAAAACTAAGGTGATTGTTCCTGTTCATTATGCCGGTATGGCATGCGATATGGATAAGATAATGGCATTGGCTACTAAGTATAATCTTTTGGTGGTAGAAGATGCTGCTCAGGCAATTGATTCATATTATAGCCCCTCCAACCCCCCAAAGGGGGGATTAACAAACGATGCTTTAGAAGAAAAATCATCTTATGAGGAAAATAATAGTTTATCGAAGTCTTTGAACCCCCTTTTGGGGGGCAGGGGGGCTTTTCCTTTTGGGGGCAGGGGGGCTTTTTCTTTGGGGGGCAGGGGGGCTCGTCCTTTAGGTTCTATCGGTCATTTGTCAGCCTTTTCTTTTCACGAAACAAAGAATATAATATCGGGTGAAGGTGGTATGCTTGCTATCAATGACGGGCGTTTTATTCACCGTGCTGAGATTATCTGGGAGAAAGGTACGAATCGTGCCGAGTTCTTCCGGGGTGAAGTGAATAAATACGGTTGGGTGGATATAGGGTCTTCTTTCCTGCCTTCCGAAATAATAGCTGCATTTTTGTGGGCTCAGATAGAACATTTGGATGATATTCAAAACAAACGGAAACAACACTGGAACCGGTATTACGAAGCATTGAAACCTCTTGCCGACAAAGGATTTTTTAGTATTCCGGTCATTCCCGGATATGCTACTAATAATGCACATATGTTTTACCTGGTATGCCCATCGCTGGAAGAACGTACAAAACTGATAAATGCATTAAAACAAAAAGATATACTGGCAGTATTCCATTACCTGAGCCTGCACAGCAGTCCGTACTATCATGATAAACATGACGGAAGGGTATTGGCCAATTGTGATATGTTTGCCGACTGCCTGGTTCGGTTACCGATGTTTTATGAACTGACTGACGAAAACCTGGAGTTGATTATCGAAACGATTAAGTCAGTTTATAGTAGGAATGAGGAATGAGGAATGAGAGGTGAGGAGCAAGGAGTAAGAGGTAAGAGGTAAGGAGTAAGAGAGTGAGGAATGAGTTGAGGTAAGAAGTAAGGAGTAAGGAGTAAGAGGTAAGGAATGAGGAGTGAGGGATGAGGGATGAGGAATGAAGAGTAAGGTTTGCCCTCTACTTGGAATAATATGTTATCAGAAAAGTATTAATATAACATCAAAAAAAACAACTGATGCCCAAGGGCATTGCCCCTCTCCTTGGGAGAGGGGGCAGGGGGAGAGGTCGGTATTTCAAAGTAGTAAGAATTAATTTGTAAAAGTGTAAACAATTTTCAGGACGATACAGAGTAAGGAACGGTACGGGAAGTGAAGCCCTCACTTGTTGTTGCTATGCTCTTGTTTTTTACAAAAATCAACAATCTTTGAAAACTTAGTGAGGGTTTCACTTGGTGAGGCTAGAATAACAATTATGCGGTCGTAAATGTATGTCAGTTGTAAAAGTGTAAGCTAATTTCTGGAAGATACATTGACATGAAATATGTTTACACTAAAATAAAAAAATGATTGTCAACTTGAATTTGAGTTGATTAACGATTATATTAAAATACTCTCATCGGGGGCAAAAGTCGATAGTCATTTTCTTTTATCTATATTGCCTTGTAAAAAAGAAAAAATAATGAATATATTGCCTTGTAAAAAAGAAAAATAATTGAACAAATTGCCTTGTAAAAACGATAATATTTTGGTTTTATTAGGTACAGACTTTCAGTCATCAAACAAAGGAGCTATTACCGAACTTAATGTAGGGCTTAAATTCTTAAAATACCGTTAGGTATTTATCTATTGTGTTCTTTTATTGTATTTTATAGTGTCCTATTGTGCCTATTGTGGTTATGTATTTTATTTTTTGTGTTCTATTGTGGTCCCGAAAAAACGGGATGTCGCAAGCT
>Ga0302188_10001959_pt1 | contig 15376 bp, 10 predicted proteins | sample II_Bog_E2_1_FD_198783 | JGI IMG/M metagenome (GOLD analysis project Ga0302188, IMG submission 198783) | Peat permafrost microbial communities from Stordalen Mire near Abisko, Sweden - II_Bog_E2_1 | ecosystem: Environmental > Terrestrial > Soil > Wetlands > Peat | place: Sweden: Abisko...
AATGGCTGTATATTGTTGCCCTTGCTTTGGCACCTAAACTCACTTTTAAGCCATGCTATCAGTTGATATAGCTGATAATTGGTCAAATTGTGGGACATTCTTCACCAAAATACTTGGTCATAATCTTGCGTAGTCTTATACATAAAATTAAAAATTCAATGTTTGCGAAATATGTCATCTTGACTTGCATTCATTTCTTAGGTTCGCTTTTATTTGATCCCACAATTTAAGATTTAATCTTACTTTATCATGAACTCAATTAGGTTAGCAATGCATTATTGATCGAAGTTGAATAATTTGAATAGGCAAACAAAATTAAATTGTTATAAATCACAATGGAGTCTAAGATACGGTTGCTTCACGTATTTTGGAGTTGGAAGTATACAGTAAATAGTAAATATATTCAACAAGTTATAGACTTAATAACCGAAGTAGTTAGAGATTTACTAATAGTTAACTCGCATTAAAGTCTTGCAGCTTTGCTTCAAAAATATTAGATAAAGTCTATTTTATAAGATATTCCTAAACAATTTATTGGGAAATTTTCCATAGACCTTGTAAATTATGAACCTACTATCTTGTTCACACGTTGCTTGCTTAATGAAACTGCAACAAAATAGCTCTCTTTTGATTCGGCAGTATATTCAACCAAAATAGTGACTATAGTAATCATTTCCACAATAAATAAGACTCTAGTTAGTAATCTATCCGAACCTTCTCAATTAATAAAGTTATAATGCTAATTTATCGACTCTTCCATAAGATATATCGCAGACCAGCTGATGTAAAAAAATAATTATATCTTCGTTATTGACCATTTCGAATTAATTGAACAACTTATTGAAAAATTGAATATTTATCTGGGAGCCATTAATCCTCAGTAAGAACTCTATAAAATAATCAACAATGTATTCTGTAATATGATGTTTTTGGAGGCAAAACAAAAGGAAAGGATTCTGTCAAAATTAATACACAAGCACTGCAATCTGAGTTTTAAAGGGCATCTAATTTCCCTTTATCGAAAATTATTGAATTTTAAATGCAGCAAAACCATTATTATTAAATCAACATCTCTTCTTTTTGAAGAGTTGAGAAGACTGGAACCTAAAATCAGTATAGATTACATCGGTCATATTCTCAGTTTTGCTTTTTACTGGCGACAGGTCATCGCTAAATTGAACCTAAAGATACATTTGCTCATGAACATGGAATAGTTAATAAGCTAATTTAATGATATCCTAACTAAGCTAAGAAATGGTCTTTAACTAAGAGTTCAAGTGTTATAGTCTTAAAACAGCAACTAACAATAAAGAAATGAGATACAGGTCTGCTTATTTCGAATAACCGATATATTGAATCCAAATCAGAATTGAAGATTTAACCATAACAATTATTTTAATTATTTAATGATTAGCTAACTACATTATACATTTATCATTCCTCAAGGTGGGTGCATATTAACTAGAATTTCCATCCCTTTCTGCGGTATATTTGAGCATAAATCCTCCACAATCCGAACAATCCTAGTGAAATACCACTCTAGTCATTTTTAGACATAAGATGTTCGTATGTTGCTAAAAAATATACAATCTTATGATCCTCTATTTCTATTCTCCATGTCTTTTGTTTGATATTTTAGAGATTGTCGGCGTATTGCTGTTTTAGCTGATTTAATATTTTTGCGTAAGCATTTGTGTAAGAAATACTTGTTCCTACGTTTTGCTCGTGATTGAGAATATCTTTAATATATTTATCGTAGAATTCTTATTAAATTGTTTTAAAATGGTTTAAATTTAGACTGTTGATGATTTGTTCCTATTCAATGTCAGCTTTATTCATTTCCAGACAGAGACTAAGTGCAAATTTGTACCCAATCTATAACTTATCAACTGGAATTTAATTGACCAAATTGATTAATTCAACAGTATTTCTTTTAAGAGAATTATGAATTTCTGTGAATTCTTTTTTGCATTGCTAATTTGTTTACAAAATTCGACTAACATTATTCAGAAGGAGGCTGCTGATTAAATATACAGTCATGATTTATTAACTTTCCAGCTTAGATAACAACTATTTAAAGTAGTGTCGATAACTGTACAAAAAGATATGAATAGTTGATTTATTTCTGGTCCATTTTTACATCAAGATATCGTAATGTTCGCTTTATTTGCGAGGCTATTCGGTAGGAAGAGTAAAGAGATTTATGTATGCTCCGAAAAACTTGATAAGAAAGTTAAGCTGAACAGATTTGAAATGGGTTTTTCCTTTGCTAAGGATGCAATCATAGATTTATTCTATTAAATTAGTACTACGTCTTTGAAGAGAATAACTGCCAATTACTTTTATGAGTTCTGTCACTTCATTTGGTGATAATGTCGATACTCCCCTTTCCCCTTGCTATTTTTATATCTTTTAGAATATCCTATAAGTCATTGAGTCGAATATCCCCTCATTTTTATATTGAACCATGCTCAAACCCAGCAAACTATCCGCTATTGATCGATTGGATAGCATAAAACTTTATTTTTAGAGTAATCTTGCAAGTTCATGATAAACAAAATACAGTTTAGAGTTAAAAGGAAATACTCTACCTGGCAAAAGATGCCTAAAAGGTATAATTTTCATTATATTCTTATTTTGAAATGGAATTACCAATTCGTCCCTGTCAATATATTTAGATTTCTTTTTTAAGAGGCTATAAAAATAGTCAAAGGCTGAAAGAGTTGCAATAACACTAGAAATAGTATATTGATAGAGTTTATTCTTTTGTGTGTGAATACAATTGACAATTTATTTTTTTGAAATGTTCATGAGAATAGTAGGAACTTCAGGACCCATCGGGTATTTATTGAGTTCTTCATAAATTAGGATCATTTTAGGCATTTCCTGCATTAGATGACAAGTACATTAATGTTAAAGGTTGAAATTATTGGCTTTATATTTTAAATTTTTGCATTAATGATCTCTTTTAGTAGAATGAAGGTTTTATTATGCTCTAAAGAGTCAATCATTTGACTATTCGAAATCAAGGCTGAAGAGACCCTCAAAAAGGTCATTAGAGTCTACTTAGATTACCATTAGTATTTTTTGAAGAAACCAATGTTATTAGCTATTAAGTTAATGCTTTTCGCAGTTTCAGGAACCAGGGTTATAAATTCCATCACTGATTCGTATTCATAAGACTCTTTCATAAGGGGTAACCGATGCTAAAGAGATTATACTATCTAAGGCCATTTTTATGTATAATTTTAGTTGTTGAGAAGATTAAGTTTTATTAGACTTCTCATTAGCAAACCGAGATCCACTTATCTTAGTCGATTGATCCGCTCGGGAATTTAATTAAAAATGACCCTCTGAATAGCATCGGACACTCGCACATTAAGTATCCCTTCTTCGAGCTCATGATTCTTTGAGTAAGCCCATACTGTATCACAAAAAAGTTAATCGCTGATCTTATCCAGCTCTCTAAATAGACTTTTCTAGAGTTTCTTAAAGACGGGATCATTAAGCATATTGATATGATTATTTTAATCAGTTTAACTGAATTTATAAGTGGAAGTCCTTGAGTATATTCTGGACATTACTGCAGGAGTAATGATGGGCACATTAAATCTATTCAAAGCCTATTTGTTTTGGTCAAATATCGACAATAGTTATTTAGGCTATATTTTTTAATGCTTAAGGTATGATAGAAGTTCTGGCTATTTGAAGTAATCGAATTAAACTCGCCCCCTGAAACGGAAATTTATTTGATCATAACGGGAAAGAAAAAGATTGCGCTCATATTATCGAACACTCAGCAGAAGATTGACATCCTCAGTCGATTTCTTTTTTTATTCTTCGGTACTTTAATTGTACATTGACATAAATTACTCAATTTTGCCATAATCCCGCAGTTGTTCAGGACCATCTACTTTGGATATCATAGTTTACTATTCGTTAAGCTATTTAGTTAAGATTTCTTCCAAATAATTTGTATTGGTCGACAGTTGCTTAAATTCGATTTGATGAATATCTTTCTGCTCAGCCTAAATTTGTGATGTATTGGGTTATCCGTTCATTTTGTTGATAAGAATCTTTAAATTTTAAGGTTATTCCATTAGTCCGGACTCAATAAGAAGCTTTAACTCCTCATTATTCCTTTTATAGTTCATCATGCTTTCAATTCTACTATTTTTAAGTTTTCTTTTTGCTTCCAAGTAGGTATTGTACTCATTATCTTTGTTTTCTGGCAAAAAGTTTTTATAATTATTATCCTCCTTCTTAATCATACGAGCAGTTTATTTTTTCATAAATAACTCTCTCTGAAATTTTTATTAAAATTCGATCTCCGCGGTTTGATCGTTTAGATATGATTTACTTTGATTTAAAAACTTAAGGTCATCCTTTTTCGGGCCGGCTGGAGATAGCATCTATGGATTTATTTTTAACTTAATCTTTTACTTTAAATCCTAAATCTAATGAATAGTACTTTGCTTAGTTTTATTGTATCAACTTTAAAACGAACCTTGAGTTTTGGTTTAGCTTGCTTTAAGACTTCGGTAAAAGTTTAATCGATGTTAGATTTCTAAAACTTCTATCTCGCTGTTTTCATTTGGCCTTTGATAATGTAGGTTTGAGTTAAATCTTTGAGTTGTTTGTCGAGGACTGGTCCTTTTCTGAGTCGACTACGACTAAAGGTATAGTTGAGATGGATCAACTTTGACAGCATTCTTATCAATTATAATCGTAATTAAAAAGTTTAATATCATTCAAATGCTCGAACATAATTTAATCATTACCAAATCATGCATAAATGGAGCTTATATAATCTTTATAATTTTTGATTTAGATTAAATTAGTATTGATCAAGAGGATCTTATAAGTAGTACGCCTCATTATTTTTATTTATACTTTTTTAGATGGAAAGTACTTTTGCAGGAACCATAATTGGTAAGTATTAAATTGAGAAACTCATTGGGCAGGGTAACTGGTCGGATGTTTACTCGTGTGAGGATATGGAAACTGGAGTTAAATATGCAGTAAAAATCACATCCGAAATAAAATTTAAAAAGACCCCTAAACTCGAGGAACTCATCAGGGCTGAAATAACTATCTTGAGGGAGTGTAACAATTAAAATGTCATCAAAATATTTGACTAATTCTCACACAAAAATCATACATTCATGGTAATGGAGTTTTGCAATGGTGGTGATCTTGGAAGTCTTCTCACTCAAGAAACATGCATTCCTGAAACGATAGCTGTCGGATACCTAAAACAAATGTTAAATGGATTTCACGGTCTTCATTAGGTTCGAGCTATGCACAGAGATTTTAAGATTGAAAACGTGCTCCTGCATAATAAAGTTTGCAAAATTGCTGATTTAGGGTTTGGGAGGCAGTTGATGGAGTTCTAAATGGCCACTTCAAAACTTGGAAGTAATTATACTATGGCTCCTGAAGTCATGCGATTAGAACCTTATGATTTTAAGGTCGATATTTGGTCATTAGGAGTGGTGTTTTACCAACTATTATTCGGAGATTATCCTTTTAGAGGAAGAGGACAAATATAAATTTTAGAGAAAGCTTTGATGAATGAGATAGATTTCACAAAACATGATGTATCTGAAGATGCTCAAGATTTTATTAGAAGATGTTTGACTGTGGAGGCTGAGGATAGAATAAATTGGAAATAAATTTATCATCATCCTTTGATCACTAACAGTAAAGATCCTTACTTGGGGCCCTTAAGTAGCAAGATAAATATGGCCCAAAACTCAAAATTTTACAATCATAACTAGATGAAATAGGATTCTAAATCTAAATTCATTGGTAAATTCATCAGATAGTCGAATGAATATATGTAAAGAAGTAAGATTTATTCTTACGAATATGAAAGGTCATCATAAATGAAGGATAGTCTATAAAATAATTTTTACAAAAAAAAATAAGTTTAATTAATTAACAAATAAGTCTCTAAGGCCAGTGATAGATAGATAGGATAAGATTTTTCTTTTATATAAAAGGCAAAAATGTAAAAATAAGCAAAAATGCCCGAAAAACAATAATTTTTGAAGTAGTAATCATTTACTAAGAAGTAAATTAACTGTTTATTCGAAAAGAAACCTGGCACAGGCTCTCCTTCTCCTTCTCCATTAAAATCTAAATAATCATAGCCAAAAACTAAATCTGGTAAGTAGTAATTACAAGTTGCAAAAAGATTAGAGAAAGATATACGGGATAATCCAATTTAAATCAATGCCAAAGAATCAAATAAAAATAATATTGCTAAAAAATAATAAAAACATAGTCCTGCTCCCAGAAGAAAGATTTTTTAGCTGCAACAGATTTATCTCGTTTAGGAAAAATACCTAACAAAGATGAACAATATTATGTTTATTGTCACTGAAGTGCTTTTGAAAAATAAAAGAATCTTTAAAATTATAAACAATCTTAATTAAGTTCGACATGAGTACTACATTTTGCTGATTTACGCCGATGTAGATTTAAAATTATTAGATCTCATTCAAAGATTAAAAAATAATTAAAACGTTTTTAATATTAGCCCAAAGAATTTTTAAGAATTTATCAAACAAAAAAAGTAATCATGCTTAAAATAAATGAAAAGTCAAGGATTTTAAATAAGGGCATGGTCTCTTGTAAATGAGACCTCGCTTTCTATCTCATAAAAATCTAAGATCAATGATGAATTCAAAAAGAAACAACCCTAACAAAGAAGCTTGTTTTTAAAAAATTAAATTATGACATATTGGAATTTACTTGGACAAAATTTGAATAAAATGGTAACATATTAGAGATAGTTGATACGACTAATGTATGGGCTTTAAAAATTTGCCATTTATAACGAGAAAAATGAATTTAATTGCGATTATTTAAGAAAAGGAATATATAAATACGATACATAAATGGGGAAAAAAATTATATTATCTCGTATAGTTTCATAAGATAAAAAAAAGAAGGTAAAGTACATATAAAAACAGCCTAAATTATTTCAAAGGTCAGCGTCTTGTCAAAAGAAAACCCTCAACACACACACAATGGACATGAAAACAAAACAAAAACAGACAAATATATTTAACAAACCTTATCAACTTTAGGAATATTATAATGAAAGGAATGGAAATTATCCAGCATTAAAACCATTTTAACTTTCAACTCAAAATTCCCGCTATAAATATAGCAAAAATTTTGAATTCTAATCAAAAACAAATTCCACTTCGACTGACATCAGTCCTATTCGGGGAAATATTGCAAAGAATAGAAGAGTTGAAAGGGATTATTGGAAAAAATACGGCGTACGTTAATGATAATTTATGAATTTATCAAATGTATTTGATTGATGATTTAATCCTAAAAGAAGTAATAAGTCCACCTTGTGTTGGAGGACAATCTCTTTAATATTTATGGCAGAATTAATACCTTTCTCTCTCAGCCAGCCAAATACGTGCTCATATTCCTACTTTTTCAAGCATGTCTCATCATATACTTTGTGGTCACGCTTCCATATTGCAATACTACTGAAATTGTATTAACCATGATCTGTTATGCAATTATAACTCTTGATGTATTGCTCTGCCCCTTCGTTGATCCTGGAATTGTGCCAAGAATATTGCTGAACTATTAAAGAGAATAAACCAAACATATACCATTACAGGCCACATTTTTAAGGCAGTGCGTTTTATCAGGAGTTTACATAGAAAGGGAACATGCTTTTCCCATTAAATCCCATAATGTAGAAGTACGTTTCTGTAATGAATGCTTTATCTATCGCCCTCCAAGAACAGCTCATTGCTACATTTGCAATGTTTGCGTATAAAAACTAGATCATCACTGCCCTTGGCTTGGGATGTGCATAGGTAAGAGAAACTATCGTCTTTATCTGATATTTATCACAATGATGGGAATCATCAGTATCCTGCTTTACATTCAAACAATATAGTTTATAGCTCGAGTTGCCTTTAATTCAGCTCCTGTTTCATTCGTTTTCAATGCTATTTTATGTAAATATTCCGTAATTTAGTGGCTTTAGTGATTCCGGCTTCAATTTTCGTGTTTGCCTTGATCTTTATTCACATTAAACTGTCAACAAGTAACGAAACTACAAACTAGTTTTGCAATGAAAGATGGAAGATTATATCTGGTAATCCTTACAATAAGTATTTTATTGACTATTCAGGCCTTCTTGGATTAAAAATTGTTTAAAAGCCTGCTTTAAGGTGTATAAGCCCAAACACAATACGGAAGAATATATGATCAAAAGAGAAGCTATTTCGAATAATTCTAATAAGATGGATAACTCTGACTATACTTTAACCAAATAGAAAATTCCCGAAACAAATTCGTTTCCTTCCATAACAGCGCTTGACATCACGTTTAAACTGCACTAAAACTCATAAAAAAAATGATATATTCCTATTTTTATTTTTAATATCTCAGCCACATAATGGATTGGCAGCAATTACCTTACTCATTTTTTGAATTCAATTAATCTCCAAAAGAAATAATGCTGATATAATATTATTTCCTTATTCAAACGGAAAACATGGAGGGTAACAAACCTGCTAGTTCACAACAGTTTACTCTGCCACAAAGTAACATTTCTCTGGGACCTCAACCCATTAACACTCCCTTTATTACAACAAGCCAAGTCACCCCTTTTCCTGGTATTAATTCTCCGCATGCCTATGCAGCAATCCCAAAAAATTACCAGCCATTAGCCCCCTTAACTGCTCCCAATGGTAATTTTTCCTTCAGCGGAGTTCCAATTCCATCTGCATATCCTTTACAATCTAGCGCAGCCATTGGATCAACTCAATTTCCCGCATACAGTCATCGTTCCGGATTAAAAGAACCCCATGAGACAGAAAGAAGAATTACCTATCATCCCTACACTCGCACCTACATTGAATATCAATAGCAGATTATTTTGATGCCTGTTGAAAAAGTTAAGATCTCCTACTACTAAAAGATATTTGAGACTCAATATGTTCCTCAAGCGATTGAAGAATATACTACCTAAACTGTAGCAGTGGAGAAATAGTACATGAAAATACAATATATTCCAGTTTAGCAGTAAATATGGCTTAATTTAGAAAGATTGTGCATTTCCCCAAAAATTAAAAAAAAACTACAAACTAAAATACACCCAGAAGAGTGGTTGTGGAAGGACAAAAATAAATCAGTCGGGAGTCAAACTTAGTATAAATCTTGCCCAGCACTCAAAGTCAAGGAGGTGAAAGAGTAATTCTTCAGAGCTAAACTATCAACAATAATCAGACTGGTCATTTCAAAGCGGTTGCCAATGCTGGTGCCATCTCAAACCCTGATAGTGATGGCAATGCTAATCTCTATGAAAGTGAAATTAAGCAGTCCTTCGGTTCTCAAAATCCCTTCATAGTTCCTCGCCAAATCCAGTGATTTTTCGATTAAATAACACATTTAAATAATGTAATTATCATTTTTTCTTCTTTCCTTTTAGCTTTTAAGCTTGTGGTTATTTTTTAACTTTAGCTGCTGTTTTCTAAAATTTTTTCGATGAAGTTTATTGAGACTTGTTCTTTTTGCCTTTTTGTTTTACAATATGTTTTTTATTTTCAGATAGAGGAGTGCCATCTTCGTGGAACAGATCTTTTGTAAATTTTTTGACAATGGTGTCTTTATCGAAGATGAAAGTGTTGGTTAAAAAGAAAGCAGCCCACCATATAAAAAGAATTAAAATGCAAATCTTTTTCTCAATAAATATGGGTCTTCCCTTGGGCTGTATATACTCCGTGGTAGAAATGGCTCCCTCACTCATAATTTGTTTATAAGAATGAGATTAAAATTATCATCACATTTATTTATTTTTGTGGAAAGAAAATGCTCTTCTCTTCTGAAAATGAAGGCCGCCATTTATCTTGCATCATGATATAAATCAATCAAGAAATATTAAACTTGCTTATAATCATCAATGAGTTTAAAAAAGATCGAGATCAGATACTACCCTCCAGGCTTGAATATTGAATATCAGGAAAATGGAAAAAGGAATATTACCTAACTCAATACCTACTCTCTCCATAACAATCTTCAAGAGTACCTGCTTTAGTATTCAGCTTTGATATAGATGACTATGTAGACAAAGTTCTTTTGCCCCAGTTGCCAAATGTGTTAACTCCATTCAAATCCCAAGTTAGAAAGTCTGTCCAAAGTAACTTACATTATATGAAGAGATAGCGGATCATTATAAGATGAAGAAAAGAAACTACAAACAGCACTTGAAACTAAGCACACATAAGCAACCATTGACTAATTGTTGCTTTAGCAAATACGGAAATTATTTTGCCACTTCCAGCTATGATAGAACCTGTAAAATTTGGGATACCAATACAGGCCTGCTGGTTAACACTCTCACAGGACATAGGAATGCTGTCTTTTGCTTAGAATTTTCGCACTTTTCAGACATAAATTTAATAGCAACAGGATCTTTTGATCATTCAGCTAAACTATGGAGTTTAAACGGCAAGCTTCTTCAATCTTTTACAGGACACACTGGCGAAGTTACTTCAGTTAAGTTTAACCCTAATGGTAGCTATTTAAGTACATCTTCCCTTGATAATACTGCAAGGGTGTGGGATATCGAAAAAGGTAAGTGTATATACGAATTAAAGTAACACGAGGCTGAAGTGATAAGTTTATAGCATAACTACATTGGCGATCAGGCTATCACCTGCTCCTTTGATAAGCGCGCCATAATCTGGGATTTGAAAACTGGAACAGCAATATCTAAATTGGAAGGGCATAATGGAGAGATTAATTGCTGCAAATTTTAATACACAGGATAAGTTTGCGCGACAGGTTCGAGTGATAGAACTTGCATCATCTGGGATGTCGGAATGGGTAAGCCACTTTAAACTTTTGATTAAGCTTAAGGGGATATCCTCGATATTGATTTTAGCTTGGGAGGCAGCAAGTTAGTGACTGGCTCAGCAGATTCAGTGGTTAGAGTTTACAACACTGACACTGCAACTTGCTCCTTAACTCTCAAAGGCCATCAAAGATAAATAACAAAGGTTAAATTTAATGCGGAGGGTGATTTTATCTTGAGTACGGGATTTGATGGAATTGGAAGACTATGGGAAAGTGAAAGTGGTAAAAACATATCCCTTCTGGAGGGACATCAAGATTAAATCTTTTCCTGTGACATTAGCTATTATAGTTAAAATATCATAACGTGCTCGAAAGATAATAGTTGTATTATTTGGAAAAATTAATAGAATTCATGATTAAGAATGAAACTATTATTAAATATGAAGAGATATCAAATATAACTCTTTCTTGGACCATTGACAAGTGGGGCCTTAAAACCATGGGGGCTCGATTGAGCTCTTTTGAAGCAATTCGGCATTTTACGAAAGACATTCTTCTACCTTAGTTTGGTTTTTGGTTTTTGGAGGTAGCCGATAGGATCGACTGTGAATGTATTGTACAGATTATTTTATAGAGACTCCTCCTGTTCATGAAAATAAAAAGAATTATTCAAGCTTTGGCTTTGAGAATATTCACCACTATTCAATTTTACTTAATTGACTTTGAAAGCAAGACTGTTGTGTGGCTTATGAAGCTTTTGAACTCTAATAAACTTGTTGTATTCATTGGCTTCCTGGTTTCCCTTCATATGCTTATGAAAATCATAGTAGATGTATTTATGTCCATCGCAGGCTAAGAATGTTTTTAGGAAGAGCTCATGATAATCTTCTTTTTGTATTTATTTAACAGTCCTGTTTTACTCAAGAGGTTCCAGTGACTTTTCTATCTCTTTGATCTTTCGAGGATCTTTCTTTCTTCTAAAATCCAGCTTGGTCAAATTCTTTTTATATAAACCCTCTTGATGTTTTGTCTAAAATGATGAATTCTATTTTTGTTATTTTATAGAGATCGCAGTATTCTTAAAAACATGTTTTTTTAATTCTTTATCTTTCATCTGAAATCGATATTATTTGTAGTCTTTGCTCAGAAGGGATTTAAAGACATACTGCTTGATTTCCTGCTTATTTTCATGCGCCAAAAGATACCAGTTGTTAATTCGCTCGTGATTATTGTAAAAGGTAGTGAAAAAAAGAGAGAATAGTTGGTAGTCAGCAAGCAAAGTTCTCATAATTTCTAACTGTGTTTATAAAAATTAACCTGCAGATTAGAGTGTAATGACATCCCAAATACATTTATTGAAGGTGTTAGGAAGAGTCTATTTAACCATTAGATTAACATTTTACTTGTCTAATGCTAGTCTCTATCTTTCTTGATTTATGATTTTTTTCATCTATAGAAGAATATAATATAGAAATTGAGGTGAAAGAGTATGCTTTTAATCAACTAAGCCCTGATCTATAGAATCATATAATCAATCTCCTGATTGAAACACCATCTGCAAATGATGGACTTGATATTTTCATTTATTTTATGTAAAATTAAGAGATCTTTTATTTAGAATTGGACTGGCATTTATTTTAATAAGATAATATTTAAATTTCAGAAATGACAGATTACGCAACCTACTCATAATTTTTAAACCTTTCCTATCGAAAAATATTGGAGGCATGCCTTCAAGATTAAGCAATCGACACTCTTAAGATCTTGTAAAACAAAGATTACCTTTTATTACGCATTAATGAATTATTTTCTGAAATATACGTCACATAGCGATAAAATAAAATCGAAGAGCAAGCGAAGACCATTGATTACCTTCGGCAAAAGCAAACTGCTAATATTTTACTGGGCAAAGAACAAAAGTGTTTGTAATGTGAGTCTTTAAGATAAGAAGTGAGATCATTAGATAACTAAAAGAGATAAATTCTTAAGAAACTATCGGAGTAAACATCAGAGGACTAAAGATCAACAAAGAAAATTGAACGTTTGCTTTTAAAGTAAAATGAAGACATGAAAAAGTAATTAAAAAAGCTGCGTGATTAATTAAGCTAAAGAAAAGATCAATACGAGCAAGAAAAAATATTATTATAAAAATAAAACGGTCGCATTCAATCAAAATTGAGAGATGAAAGCTAAAAATATGATTAAAATATTAGAATATTGAGAAATGTTATAGCTAAGCATCAAAATGAGAAGGAAAATTTGGAGCATACAGTCTTTGAGTTTATGCAATCTAAAGGCAGGGAAGACAAGTAAGCTAGGGATAATATAGCAAAACTAAATAATCTCATGTTGATTAAATAAAAACAACAAGCGGAGCTAGCAGTCATTAAAAATGAAAACAACATCTTGTAGGAAAAAATAATCAGATTGGAAGAGGAGAATGAGTATTTGAAGGAAAAACAGATCGATTATGAGAAAAATATGAAAAGCTTAAAAACTCATATGGAGCAACTTTAAAATTAGTTAAGGAAGACAGTGGCTGATCAAAAAAACGAAAAAAATAATCAAAGCCAGGAAGGAGGGTAATGGTCGATGGACATATTCGCAAAGTTAAATCAAGCTCAGAAGAAATTAATAGAGTTATAAAGGCAAAATAATGGTTTAAAGATGGAGCTGTCTGCAAAATAAAAATAATTCAGTGAGATTAATATACATTTGTAAAAGTAAATTCTTACTTTATCTGAAGAATTAAAGAAGTGCCAACTGAAGTATGAGCGATAAATGAAAACAATGAAAGAGGATTATAAAAAACTATTATTGAGAAATAGTTAGTAAACAACCTAAGCTAAAGAACAAGAAAAAGAAGAGACCATCAAAAAGTATGAAGCAGTAATTCGTTAGAAATAAAAAACAATTATTCAGAAAGAAGAAGAGTTTACCGTCTTAAACAGAACTTTAGCTGAAAATCAGAGAAATTTATCAGATATGTCTCAATCTTATCAATAATAGAAAGCAATTATGATGAGGCAACTTCAAGATCACAAAGAAAAATACAAAGACATCAAAAAGCATTACGCCTTGGAAAAAACATCGGATGAGTCTTTGTAAAAATAATACAAAGACAAAGTATCAGAAATTCAATCCTAAAAGCAAGAAATTCATAGATTGGTCTTATTGAAGTAAAAATAAATCAAAGAATACAAAAGATAGATACTCAACGCTAGTGAAAAAAGCATGAATGCCGAACTTAAATACTAATAGTACAAAAACAAATACCAGAAAAGCGTTCAAGCAATAGATGAGTATATAAAGCAAGTGAATTAACTCAAAGATTGTTTAAAGGAGAAAGACAGAGAAATAAAATAATTGGTGAGCAAAAATGATATGACTTCTTAATAAAAAGAAGAATTATAAAAGAAGCAAATGTTTTCTCTTAAAAATTAAAAGAGGTTGGAATAAAAAATCAAAAGGCTTGAGTTTGATTTAAATCAAAAAAGGGAAATTTTGTTATAAATTCATAAAGACAATAAAGACGAGGTGATTGGTGTCTTTGATAAAGTGCAGCAAACTACATCCGAAACACGAAAGCAATTAGAGAATTATTATATGAATCTGCTTCAAAGTAATGATGATAGAAAGACTAATCAATAAATGCATCAATTTTAGAGGATTAAAAACGAGTAATTTAAAGTATTAAAATCTAACACTGAAGAATCAGAGCAGCAACTCTCTAAATACAAACAAAAGTATATATAATAGCTGAATCAAAATCAAAATTATCAAAATAAAATAAACGACCTTAGCCTATAAATCGATCAGTTAAAAGAATAAAATAATCGAGCGTTAGATTTGATCAGAGAGGAAAAGAACAAGCATATAAACATGATTAAGGCTTATCAAAATAAGATGCAATAGTACTATAATAATTTTCATTAATTCAAAAGAGAGTTTTACTTAACAATTCGGGAGGAGTTACAAAAGATTAAAAATGATATAAGAGGCATCACTGAATATATGCTGTCTCAGACTAGTGGCATTAAAGATCAGATAGTTGAAATTAGTCAAAGAGTATCTCATGAAATTTAATTGATGAGCACACATCATCACCTCAAATCATAAAAAATACGTCACGAGTATGATTATGGAGTTGTATTAAAGCTTGAGTAATAGAAAAGAGAAATACAACTCACTTTTTAAATGAAAATAAAAGAACAGGCGATGGAATTTTTCACAATTATGGCTGAAAAATAGCATCAAATCGCAGCGCTTGAGTAAAAACACATAAGGCAAACTAAAAAAATAAGTGAAGGATAAAGCAAGTATGATGACGTTTGCAAGATTGCCCGATAGGCCACAAGAAAACAATAAGAATTGAAGGAAATAATCAATAAGATGAATCAAAAAGTAAGCGACGCTGAAAGAATCTCTTCAAATATTAACGGAGAACTCGAGTACTACAAAAAATAAAACCTTTAATTAAAGAGAGAAATTAATAGCCTGGAAATGAGTTTTAAGTAAAAAATATAAAAAT
>Ga0302188_10001961_pt1 | contig 15368 bp, 14 predicted proteins | sample II_Bog_E2_1_FD_198783 | JGI IMG/M metagenome (GOLD analysis project Ga0302188, IMG submission 198783) | Peat permafrost microbial communities from Stordalen Mire near Abisko, Sweden - II_Bog_E2_1 | ecosystem: Environmental > Terrestrial > Soil > Wetlands > Peat | place: Sweden: Abisko...
ATACCGACCTGGCGAGCTTTAAGCCGCATTGATCGGGTATTAAGTGTGCAGGCTAACGTCCTGAGTTGAAATTTTCTTGATTGCCGGTTTAAGGCCTGTCTTAGGAAGCGATAATGTGCTTATTTTTAGGAACGCCTAATAGTCTGACCTTTGCTGCGATACCATTGGCATCGTAACCGCAATCAGCCCAAAGTTCGGGTTGCTCACCATGTTCAATGACCTGGTCAGGTATGCCTAAACGAACCACCTGTGCGCTGTAATTATTATCGGCCATAAATTCAAGCACCGCGCTTCCCATTCCACCTTCCAGGCAGCCGTCTTCAACAGTAATTATTTTGCTGAATTTTGTAAACACATGGTGCAATAAAGCTTCATCAAGTGGTTTTACAAAGCGCAGATCGTAATGTGCCGGAAAGAAGCCATCGTTATTTAAAGCAGGCATGGCTTTTACAGCTTCATTACCAATATGGCCGATGGTTAAAATGGCAATATCATCGCCATCGCAAACCATTCTGGCTTTACCCACTTTGATTGCTTTTAAGGGCCGTTGCCAATCAACCATCACACCGCTTCCGCGGGGGTACCTGATCACAAAAGGCCCCATATCGTCCTGCTGTGCAGTAAACATCAGGTTGCGCAGCTCCTCCTCGTTCATCGGCGCCGAAACCGTCATATTTGGAATGCAGCGCATGTAGGCCAGGTCATAAGCGCCGTGATGAGTTGGGCCGTCGGCACCGGCAATACCGGCCCTGTCAAGGCAAAACACCACGTTAAGGTTTTGTATCGCAACATCATGTATCACCTGGTCATAAGCCCTTTGCATAAAACTGGAATAGATGTTGCAAAATGGGATCAATCCCTGCGTCGCTAAACCTGCGGAAAAGGTAACGGCATGCTGTTCGGCAATGCCTACGTCAAATGCCCGGTTGGGCATTGCCTTCATCATCAGGTTCAACGAGCATCCCGAAGGCATGGCTGGTGTTATCCCCATTATTTTGGGGTTTGCTTCAGCAAGTTCAATAATGGTATGGCCAAATACGTCCTGGTATTTTGGCGGTTGTGGTTTGCCTGATTTCGTCTTTTTGATCTCGCCGGTTATCTTGTCAAATAAGCCGGGTGCATGCCATTTGGTTTGATCTTTTTCGGCCAACGCATAACCTTTACCTTTTACAGTAATGCAATGCAATAGCTTGGGCCCGGGAATGTCGCGCAGATCGTTTAATACTTTTACCAGGTGTTCAACATCGTGCCCGTCAATCGGTCCAAAATACCTGAACTTTAAGGCTTCGAAAAAATTGCTCTTTTTAAGCAGCGTCCCCTTAATGCTTTTTTCTATTTTCTGAGCCATTTTAAAGGCGTCAGGGCCTATGGAAGAGATCTTAGCCAGCACGGTGGCGATATCGTCCCTGAACCGGTTGTAGGGCTTAGAAGTGGTAATATCGGTTAAGTATTCTTTTAAGGCGCCAACATTAGGGTCGATTGACATATTATTGTCATTCAGGATCACGAGCAGGTTGGAGTTTTCGATCCCCGCGTGGTTTAGCGCTTCAAAGGCCATGCCGGCCGTCATAGCCCCGTCACCGATCACGGCAACGTGCTGCCTGTCGGTTTCGCCCTTATATTGCGAAGCCACCGCCATGCCCAGCGCTGCAGAGATAGAAGTAGATGAATGGCCTACGCCAAACGTATCATATTCACTTTCTGATCGTTTAGGAAAACCGCTCAATCCTTTATATGTACGGTTGGTATGGAAAATGTCACGCCTTCCGGTCAGTATTTTATGGCCGTAAGCCTGGTGGCCAACATCCCAAACCAGCTGATCGTAAGGCGTATTTAAAACATATTGCAAGGCGACCGTTAGTTCAACAACACCCAAACTAGCCGCAAAATGGCCACCGTTCACAGATACTTCATCGATAATAAACTGGCGCAACTCCTGGCAGACCTGAATAAGCTCCTCTACTTTAAGTTGCTTTAAATCAGATGGATAATTTATTGTTTTTAATAAATTTCCGGCCGGTACCTGTGTTGACATTCGAAGAAAATATTTAGCATGCAAATTACGGTATTTTATTGCTAAATATCAGGATAAAGTTGGGGGAATAATTGCACGTTCTATTAATGAGTTGAAGTGCAGGTTTATTTGATCATTCACCAATTAACAACTTTTCAACAATTACAACGCATACAACCTTTTAAACCATTTTTAACTTTATTTTTGACACATGGTCGAAGAAAGTTTTGAAATAAAATTACCCCAGTTTGAAGGGCCGTTTGACCTTTTGCTTTTCTTTATTGAACGGGACGAGTTGGAGATTCATGAGATTCCCATCGCCCGTATTACCGGCGATTTTTTGAATTACCTGCACCACATGGCTACGCTGAACATAGAAATTGCCAGCGAGTTTATTTATGTGGCCGCTACGCTGATGCGGATAAAAGCAAAAATGCTGCTGCCACGATACGATGCCGGCGATGATGAAAACCAAACAGATACCAAAGAAGACCTGATAAGGAAGCTGATTGAATATAAAAAATTCAAGGAGATCTGCGCAGAACTTCACCCGTTTGAAGAAGAGCGGTTTAAACAGGAAAAGCGTGGCAATATCAGGTTTGATATTGAACAGGCAGACACCGTGCCCATCCCGGGCGAAGAATTATCCGAAATCAATTTATATAAGCTGATGGTGGTTTATGGCAGGGTATTAAAACGCTACATAAACCGCGGTGAGGAGGTAACCCATACCGTAGTCCAGTACCCCTACACCATCGAAAAGCAAAAAAAAGCTATTGAGGAGCTGCTGAAGATCAACAAAATGATGGATTTTAAAGCCATCGCCGGACATTCGGAAAATAAAGTGCATTTTGTTTATAATTTTTTAGCCGTGCTTGAAATGCTGCAGCAGGAATTAATTGATATACAGGTTGGCTTGGGTTATAATAATTTCAGGATCTCAGCGAGATTAGTTAATTAGAGACGAGAGATTAGCGATCAGGAAGCACTAAATTGGGGTTTACTTTTAGGACTTAGGTATTTTCCGATCTTTCGCATTAAAAATTAATCTCTAGTCTCTAATCTCTAATCTCTAATTCCTACCTTTGCCCCCGTTTTAAATAATTTATGAAAAGAGACAAGTTAATATTTAAGCTGTTGGATGACGAGCAGCAACGCCAGGAAGAAGGCATTGAACTGATCGCATCGGAAAATTTTGTTAGCAGGCAGGTGATGGAAGCTGCGGGTTCAGTGGCCACCAACAAATATGCCGAAGGCTTACCGGGCAAGCGCTATTATGGCGGTTGCGAAGTGGTTGACGAAATTGAAACAATAGCTATTGAACGTGCCAAACAATTATTTAATGCCGAATGGGCAAATGTGCAGCCTCACTCAGGCGCGCAGGCAAACGCAGCGATAATGCTGGCTTGTTTGCAGCCCGGTGATAAAATATTAGGCTTTGATTTGTCGCATGGCGGCCATTTAACACATGGCTCGCCTGTTAACTTTTCCGGTAAATTATACGAACCGCATTTTTATGGTGTGAAAAAGGAAACCGGTTTGGTTGATTATGACCAGCTGAAAAAAGTTGCCCTTGAACAAAAACCTAAAATGATCATTTGCGGTGCGTCAGCATACTCGCGCGACTGGGATTATGAATTTATCCGTAAAGTTGCCGATGAAGTTGGCGCTTTGGTGCTGGCCGATATTTCACACCCTGCAGGCCTTATTGCCAGGGGATTATTGAACGACCCGATGCCTTACTGCCATATTGTTACCACCACTACGCACAAAACTTTGCGCGGCCCGCGCGGCGGAATGATATTACTGGGTAAAGATTTTGAAAATCCATGGGGTTTAAAAACACCTAAGGGCGAACTGAGAATGATGTCGGCTTTGTTGGATATGGGCGTTTTCCCGGGTACACAGGGCGGTCCGCTGGAGCATATCATTGCCGCCAAGGCCATTGCTTTCGGTGAAGCGTTGTCAGATGAATATATGAAATACATCCTGCAGGTAAAAGTCAATGCTGCTGCGATGGCCGAGTCATTTAACAAACGCGGTTACGAAATCGTTTCCGGAGGCACGGATAACCACCTGATCCTTATCGATCTGAGGAATAAAAATATTACCGGCAAAGCTGCCGAGAATGCCCTGGTCGCTGCAGATATCACCGTTAATAAAAATATGGTGCCTTATGATGATAAATCACCGTTTGTTACATCAGGAATAAGAGTAGGCACCGCAGCCATCACCACCCGGGGGCTGAAGGAAAAGCATATGGATGAGATCGTTGAGCTGATCGACCTGGTGATCAATGATCCTGAAGATGAACATACAATTAAAAAAGTAAAGAAAAAGGTCCATAAACTAATGGAAGATCATCCGCTGTATAAGGATTAAGCGTCAGCGGGTTCAACTTTTTTGCGGTTATTAACGATTTTAACAACCTTTTTGCACAGTTGCCGTATAACAAGGGTCAAATTATCTAATTAGTTATACCTTGGAAACAGATCTGAAAATAAATGTACTTGTTGTTGATGACAACAATATAAACCGCTTGCTGATCAATAAAGTATTGACAAAGTGGGGTGCATCTGCTGATTTTGCCGAAAACGGGCTGCAGGCCATTGAAAAAATCACAAGTAACCACAATTACGATGTTGTTTTGATGGATGTTTATATGCCCGAAATGGGTGGAATTGAAGCAACCCAGGCGATAAGGGCAAATCCCGATCCTTATTTTAAACAATTGCCGATCATAGCGCTGACCGCATCAATGCTGAATAGTGAAAAAGCCCAGATTATGGAATCAGGCATGAATGATTACATCCTTAAACCGTTTGATCCTGCAAATCTCTTCGAAAAACTGAGCGCTTACCAGAAGGTGATATAGGAGGTTAAAGCTGAAAGGGAAAAGGTGAAAGGCAGAAAAGTAAACCTGAATTTATCTTTCGGACTTTACTGACTTCCCGTCTTTCGGACTCATTCCGCATATGCGATCGTTGCGATACTCAATTTCAATCCCTCAATTTTTAATAATTGCGTTCCGCACGCTTCAAGGGTTGATCCTGTAGTGATTACGTCGTCTACCAGTAAAACATGTTTGTTTTTTAATTCTTCAGGTTTTAAAACCGAAAAAACTTCCAGCATATTTTCATAACGATCAAACCGCGATTTGTGCGTTTGTGTTTCTGTTGCTGTTGGACGAATAAGATTATTTTCGACGACAGCTGCATTTAATTGCGTTGCCAGCCCTTCGGCAAAACAGGCGCTCTGGTTATATCCCCGCTGGCGAAATCTTTTTTTATGCAATGGAACAGGGATAATAAGATCTGCGGTTTTAAAAATATCATTTTTTATTAACTGTGCGCCGGCAATTTCTCCAAGTAAATTGCCTATTTCTTTCATCCCTTTATACTTAAACCGGTGCATTAGATTTTGAACATTTCCGCCTTTTGAGAAATAGAAAAGTGCAAAAACGCCTTCAGCCTTAATTTTACCCCAAAATTGCTGAGCCACAATATTATCCGGCTGTAAATGGAAGTTGGTGTAAGGTAAAGTGATGCGGCAGGAGGTGCAAATTAAATGTTCATTGGCCACCAGGCTTTCCCCGCAGGCCGCGCAGAGTTCGGGGAATAAAAGAGACACAAAATCAGTTATATAACTTTCGCGCAATTTCATTTATGATCAGAGCCAGATGTTAAGAATCAGAAGGCAAGATAGTAAATGATGCCAATAAAGCACCTCTTCTCCACCGGTTTTTCTTCTTTTCTCTTGATCCCTGGCTCTTGTCTCCTGGTTCTTACTTAGCGCCTTCCTTTATCGCTAATTGTCCGCAGGCGGCATCAATGTCTTTGCCACGGCTGCGGCGTAAGTTGGTATTTATACCCTGGCCGCGCAGGTATTCGGCAAAAGCCTCAATTTTATCTTCACCCGCATTGATAAAACTGGCGAACGAAATGGGGTTATATTCAATAATATTTACTTTGCAGGGCAAATGTTTACAAAACCGGGCCAGCTCTTCCGCATCTTTCAGGGTGTCATTAAATCCGTCAAAAACAATATATTCGTAGGTTACCGGGTTTTTAGTCTTGGCATAATAATATTTTAACGCTTCGGCCAGGGCCTTTAACGAGTTTTGTTCATTGATAGGCATAATGGTGTTACGCTTTTCATCGTTGGCGGCATGCAGGGACAGGGCGAGGTTAAATTTTACCTGGTCGTCGCCTAATTTTTTGATCATTTTAGCAATGCCGGCAGTTGATACCGTAATTCTTTTGGCTGCCATGTTCAGCCCTTCTTCCGACGTTATTTTTTCAACCGATTCCAAAACATTTTTATAATTCAGCAAAGGTTCGCCCATCCCCATGTACACAATATTGGAAAGCGGGATGCCATAATTCTCCCTTGCCTGCTTGTCAATCAGCACCACCTGGTCGTAAATTTCATCAGGATTCAGGTTGCGTTTACGCTCCATATAACCCGTAGCACAAAATTTACAGGTTAAACTACAGCCTACCTGGGACGATACGCAGGCGGTCATCCGGCCGGGTGTTGGAATTAAAACACCCTCAATTAAGTGGTTATCGAATAAAATAAAAGAATTTTTTATAGTTTTATCCGCGCTGAATTGTGAATTGTGAATTTTTACATGGTTAATGGTGAAATTTTCGGTCAGTTTTTGGCGAAGTTCTTTAGATAAATTACTCATCTCGTCGAAAGAAAAGCATGATTTCTTCCATAGCCATTCATAAACTTGTTTGGCCCTAAAGTTTTTTTCTTCGCCAAGATGACGAATAAAATGATCCTGAAGGGTTTCAAGGCTAAGGCTACGGATATCAATTTTCTCTTTGGCGGTATTCACGCTGCAAAAGTACTAATTTTTAAAAACTTACTTTTTAAAAGAATTTCTTTTTGTATTTAAAAACAATAACTTTAAGTTAAGGTATGTTTTATATAAAAAGTTGCCTTAAAAAAGTAACGTGAGTTTAAAAAAATTGAATGAAAAGTTTTAGAGCCGATTACGTATTCCCTGTTTGTGCCGATCCAATTAAGAATGGAATTATTACTGTTGATGACACAGGTAAAATTATTTCCGTTACCGATCAAAATTCACCTCCGCCCGATGTTCCTGTTGAACATCTAAGTGGCGTTATTTGCCCCGGATTTGTGAACAGCCATTGCCATGTAGAGCTTTCGCACCTGAAAGAAAAAATTTCTCCGCATACAGGGCTGGTCAATTTTATAATGGGTGTTCAAAAATTCAGAAATATTGACAAAAGCGAAATAGTTGATGCCGCCTATAAAGCCGACAGTGAAATGTTTGAAAACGGGATCGTTGCCGTAGGCGATATTTCCAATTCCAATAACAGCATCGAGGTAAAACAAGCGAGCAAATTACACTATCATACCTTTGTTGAAACATTTGGCTTTTTACCATCAAAGGCCGGAGAAACTTTTAATAAAGCGCTTGAACTATTGAAAGAATTCAGGCCAATGCCCAGCTCAATAACGCCGCATGCACCTTATTCTGTGTCAAAAGAGTTGTTTAAACTGATCCGGGACTATAGTGCGACAGGACAAAATCTTACCAGCATCCATAACCAGGAGTGTGAGGACGAAAACAAGTTTTACAGGTATAAGATCGGTGGTTTTTTGAATATGTATGCTGCTTTTGGGATAGACATCAACCACTTTAAACCGCAGGCCCGCAATTCTGTTCAGTCAATTTTGCCTTTGTTAAGCGACAAACAGGAGATTTTGATGGTGCACAATACCTTTACGAACCTGAAAGATATTTATTTTTTAAAACGTTTCGACCATAAAATTACCTGGTGTTTTTGCCCTAATGCTAATTTGTATATAGAGAACAGGCTGCCGAAGGTTGAGCTGTTTATAGGGCAGGGATCCAATATAACTTTAGGCACCGACAGCCTTGCCTCAAATAATAATTTATGTATTTTAAGTGAAATGCGCACCCTTCAGCACCATATCCCGGCGATAAGCACCGCAAAGCTAATTGAATGGGCTACACTGAACGGTGCCAGGTTTTTGGGGGTCGATGATGAAAAAGGTACGCTTGAGCCCGGTAAAACCCCTGGTTTAAACTTGATTACAGGGCTAGACGACTTAACGATCACCCCCGAAACTAAGGTGAAGCGGTTGATTTGATATTAGTTGTAAAGTTGAAATATTGTAAAGTTGAAATGTTTTTTGAATGTTAACTTTGTCAGCATTATAGTTGTCTAAATAAGGTTTAATATTCCAAATTTAAAATTTGTTCTCGTGTTGAAAAGCAGTAAAGTTGAATTTTTTTGGATTTTAAATTATCCGCACAGGCATTTGCAAACTGAGTTTTAACTTTTCAACTTTACAACATTTCAACATTCCAACCGCATGCAACACATCAACATAACAGTAAAAGGGAAAGTGCAGGGCGTTTTTTTTCGCGGGGCCACTAAAGCCGTCGCGGATCAGCTGGGGGTTAAAGGGTATATAAAAAATGAACCTAACGGCGATGTATTTATTGAAGCAGAGGGCGATAAGCTCTCCCTCGAAATGTTTTTGGACTGGTGCCACGAGGGTCCTGAACATGCGGATGTAAAACTTGTTGAAAGCCATGAAGGCGAATTAAAAAACTATCGTAATTTTGAACTCGTGAAAAAGAGTTTATAATGGTATAAACTTTTTCAGAAAATTGCTTTACATCATTGTCAACCGCTAAAAAATTCGCCGGGCAAACTGCCATATACGGATTGAGCACCATTGCCGGCCGCGTACTTAGTTTTTTTCTGACCTTTATTTACACACGGGCATACGTTCCGGGGGTATATGGAATTTTAACTACCCTGTTTAGCTATGCTTCTATTTTAAATGCCGTAATGGCTTTTGGAATGGAAACCACCTTTTTCAGATACCTCAACAAATACGAGAATAACCGAAAAAAGGTGTACAATAATGCCTTTGCGTCTGTATTTACGATCACCATTCTTTTTTTGCTGCTGACGCTGCCGTTTTTGGGCCATATAGCCAACTTTATAAACGTAAATAAGGAAACTTCCCACCAGGACTATAAGGTCTACATCGAGTTTTTTATAGCCGTATTGGTGCTTGATGCCTGGTGCGTTATTCCTTTCGCCAGGCTGCGTGCTGAAGGAAAACCAGGAAGGTATAGCCTTATCAAATTTGTCAACATTATTATTTTTATTGTTTTAAATCTCATATTTATCTGGGGGGTGCCATTTTGGACAGCCCGCCATCTGCCCGGCACCCACTGGATTAGTGAATGGTATGTAAAGGGATGGGTTGGCTATGTGTTTTTAGCCAACGTTATTTCCAGCGCAGTTACTTTGCTGCTTTTGATCCCTGAATTCTTAAAGATCAGGTTTGATTTTGATCGTAAGATGCTGACCGAAATGTATGCCTACAGCTGGCCGGTTTTGGTTGCCAACCTTTCGTTTATTATTAATGAAAATCTGGATAAAATATTACTGGGGAAGCTTTTACCCGTAAGGAGTTTGCAGGATGTGGGTATTTATGGAGCTTGTGCTAAAATATCGCTTTTCCTGAGCATTTTCATACAAGCGTTTCGTTTGGGTGCCGAGCCGTTTTTCTTTAGCCATGCCAAAAACAAAAACTCGGGGCAAACCTATGCGCGTATTATGGATTATTTTGTAATAACAGTTTGCGTTATATTTGTGGGTTTGGTAGCAAATATCGAAATTTTAAAATATTTTATTAAAGGGCACGATGCACGTCAAACACAAATTTACTGGAGTGGCCTGGGGGTAATTCCACCGCTTGTTTTTGGTTACGTCAGTCTCGGGATCTACATGAATCTTTCCGTATGGTACAAACTGTCCGACCAAACCAAATACGGGTTATATATATCAGGGGTTGGGGCGATACTTACTATCGTATTAAATGTTTTATTTATCCCCAAATACAGTTACATGGCTTCGGCCTGGGCATCGCTCATCGCTTACACCAGTATGATGATCCTTTCCTACGTTTGGGGGCAAAAAAATTACCCGATTCCCTACGACCTGAAAAAGAACCTGGGCTATATAATTTGCGCTATTCTTATCGTTTACTTGTCGTTTTACGTGTTTAATCGCAATATTTTTGTGGGAAATTCGCTTTTGCTGTTGTTTATAGCAGTGGCATTTTATTTTGAGTTTAAAAATTTAAAAGCTATATTTATTAAAAGATGAACATCAGGATAATTAACAGGTCGAAAAATAGTTTGCCGGCTTATGAAACAGCCCATGCCGCAGGGATGGACCTTCGCGCCGATCTTGATGAACCGGTACACCTTAAGCCCATGGAACGTAAATTAATTCCTACCGGCTTGTATATCGAACTGCCCGAAGGCTTTGAAGCCCAGATCCGCCCGCGAAGCGGCCTGGCTTTTAAGCAGGGCATTGGGATAGTGAATTCACCCGGTACTATTGATGCCGATTACCGGGGCGAAATAAAAGTGCTGCTCATCAACCTGTCCGACCAGGTTTTTGAGATCAATACCGGCGACAGGATAGCCCAAATGGTTATTGCCAGGCACGAAAAAGCCAGCTGGCAACTGGTGGAGGAGCTAAATGAAACTTCGCGCGGTGCCGGTGGTTACGGGCATACAGGCATCGGATAGTTTTGAAAATAACAATTGAAGTGCGACGAGTTACGGAAAAAAACAGGGTTAGGGGATGAGTAATATAATAAAATACAGCAAAAAAAAATGGGCGATAAACGCCACGCTGATCCGTGCTGTTTTTATTTCAATAGGGGCTGTGCTGTTATTTCAACCGGCGGCATTCGCCCAAAGTGGTAAACTAGCCGGGAACATTTCAGGAAAAACGCTTTCCTACACGGATAGCGTAATGGTAAAAGATCTTTTCTTTAAGGCCCTTCGCGAAAAAACCGTGGAAAACCTGGTCACCGCTGCCGAGCTTTTTCAAAGGGTCATACAAATTGACCCGGGTAATGCCGCCGCCATGTATGAACTGGCCAACCTGAAGAAATTAAAAAGTGATTATAGTGGCGCTCAGGGCCTGCTTGAAAAAGCGGTAGTTATTGACCCCGGCAATAAATGGTATTGGACGGCCCTGGCCGATTGCTATGAAAAAAGCGATAATATTGATAAGCTTGAAAATGTTTTCGACCAACTCATAAGGCTGGATCCTGACAAACCTGATAATTATTTTGATAAGGCAAACGTATATTATCATCAGCAAAAATATGACGAAGCCCTGCAGGTATACGACCAGATAGAGCACTTAAGCGGGCCTACAGACGACCTGCTGGCCGACCGGCAGAAAGTTTATTTAAAACAGGGGAAAGTTGACCTTGCTGCCAAACAGCTTGAAAAGATGATCAGTGCTACTCCGTCAGAAATAAAATATTACTTATTTCTTTCGGAGTTATACACAGCCAATAATTTGCCCGATAAAGCGCTTAAAGTGTTACAAACCGCCGAAAAGGTAGACGCAGGCAGTGGCCTGGTACACCTGGCGCTGGCAGACATTTACAGGGATAAAAAGGATTACGAGGCCAGCTATAACCAATTGACATTGGCTTTCGCCATTCCCGATGTGGATATTGAGCAGAAAATTAAAATTGTGATGGGCTATTTGCCAAAATTTCCTGACCCGGACGCCAAAGCCAGCGCGCTGGAACTGAGCAGGATTTTGACTATGGCTCATCCTGATGATGCAAGGGCCTTTGCTTTATATGGCGACCTTTTACTGCAAAATGCAAAGGGGAAAGAGGCTAAAGCTGCCTATCAAAAATCCATTTTGCTGAATAACCAGGTATACGAAGTGCAGGAGCAATTGGTGAGGATCGAACTTGCTGATAACGACCTGGACGCGGCTATAAAGGATGGTGAAAATTCGCTGTCGTTTTTTCCTAACCAGGCCTGGATGAATTATTTGGTGGGCTTGGCCTGGCTGCAAAAAAAGGATTTCAACAAAGCTGTTTCCTATATTAAAAATGCAACCTCGCTGGAGATGCAGGATAAAGAGCTCCTGTCCGAATGTTATTCTTCCCTTGGCGATAGTTATCATGGATTAAAAGATTTTAAGAATTCAGATGATGCTTATGATAAAGCCTTGGGGTACAATGCGGATAATGTGTTTACTTTAAACAATTATGCCTATTATTTATCGTTAAGAGGAGAGCATCTGGACAAAGCGGCAGCCATGTCAAAACATTCAAACGATTTGCAGCCAAATAATGCTTCGTTTGAAGATACTTATGCATGGATATTGTTTAAACAAAAAGATTATAGCGGCGCAAAACTTTGGATGGAAAAAGCGCTTGCTGATGATAAAACCAACAGCGCCGTAAAATCCGAGCATTACGGCGATATTATGTTTTACCTGGGCGATGTTGATACAGCTGTTGAAAATTGGAAAAAAGCTAAAGCAAACGGCGATAATTCGCCGGTTTTAGATAAAAAAATAAATGAAAGAAAATACATCGAGTAGAAAAACCGGTCGTCAGTTAAAGACATGTACCTGTATAACGTTATTTTCGATTTGTTGCCTGCTGCTGCTGTTTGGCTGTAAAGCAAAAAAACAATTAGTAGTAAAAACAGTGGTAATTGATACCGTAGCCAAAACGGTGGATACAAAAATGTTGAAGCTGAATGCGATCCGAGCTGCTCAAACCACCTTTAACACCTTTTCGGGAAAGGCCCGGGCCAAGTTGAATATTAACGGTGATAGTAATGATGTTACCTTAAATATCCGCATAAAAAGCGATCAGAAAATCTGGATCTCTATCACTGCTATAGCTGGTATTGAGGTTGCAAGGGCGCTGATAACGCCTGACAGCATATTGCTGATCAACCGCCTTCAAAATCTTTATGTAAAAAAGCCTTTTAGCTATGTCAATCAGTTCGCAGGGAGCCAGGCCAATTATAAATCGCTGGAATCATTAATGATCGGCAATGCCATACCCGATCAGGTGAATGTAAATTCAGACCTGCAAACAGAAAATGGAGCCACTGTTTTATCCGGCACTTTTTCGAATTTTGTTTTTAAAGTAATGTTTGGGCCTGATTTGAAGCCAACTCAAACCAATTTAACTAACCAAAGTGCAAACCAAACGCTGCAGGTGGTTAACAGTGCTTTTATCCAGGCCGGAAATAAGGTGTTACCATCCGAAATAGATATGTCTTCGATGGTGAAAGATAAAAAAATACTGGTTAATTTGCATTATGTTAAGAATGAGTTTGACCAGCCACTTGATTTTCCGTTCAGCATTCCGCCGCGGTACAAGCCTGCACAGTAGCTCAGGACGGAAAAAGAAAAAAAGCGGTAATTTGACCCGGTTAAAGCAAGCAAAATAAACGAATGAAATTTTTAAAAGCAGTATTATTTATAGTTCTTGTTTTCGCAGCCCTTGCCGTACACGCTCAAAGCAGTGCCGACCTCAAACATCAGCGCGATGAGCTCACCCGCCAGTTAGATCAGCTTAACCGCGAATATGAAGAAACTGCTAACAACAAAAAGACTACTTTAAAGCAATTGAATCTGCTGAAAGAACAGATCAACCTGCGCGAGGAAAAAATAAATAACATCAATTCAGAGATCCGGAATCTTGATAACCAGATATCTGAAAGCAATAATTCCGTCCATAGTTTGCAGGGCCAATTAGACCAGTTAAAAAAAGAGTACGCAGCTATGGTGCTTTTTACTTATTATAACCAGAGTTCGTATAATAAACTGATGTTTATTTTTGCTGCGAAGGACTTTAACCAGGCCTATAAACGGTTGAAATATTTACAGCAAATAGGCAGCTACCGCGAACGGCAGGCGGGCTACATCAAGGAGACTCAGGTGGAGCTGCATGTTAAGATTAACGAGCTGGATAAAAACAAAAAAGAGAAGAGTAACCTGCTATCAGATCAGTTAAAAGAAAAAGAAACGCTTGGAAAAGAAAAAGAAACCCAGGCGCAGGTGGTTGCCGATCTGTCCAAACACGAGGGCGTATTAAAGCAGCAGCAACAGGATATCCAACGGAAGATTGCGAGAACCAACAAGGAGATTAATTCAGCCATCCGCCGCGAAATAGAGGAAGCAAAACGCAAGGCCGAAGAAGAAGAAAAAGCCAGGGAAAGGGAAGCGGCGGCAAGAGCAAAAGCTGAAAACAAGGAGGCTCCGGTTGTAAAACCGCGCACGGCGGTAAAAAACCTTTCGAACAGTGAGGTATTAAATGCAACTCCCGAGGCAGCCAGGCTTTCCAACGATTTTTTACAAAACAGGGGTGCTTTGCCCTGGCCGGTAAGCACCGGAAGTTTAAAACAGGGCTTTGGCATTTATTATGATAATGAGGGAATTAAGAACGAAAGTTACGGCTGGGATATAAAAACAAATTCCGGCGCCGCCGTTAGGGCTGTTTTTAATGGCGAAGTAACCCATATATCAGATGTAAGTGGCACCTATCTTGTAATTGTTAAGCATGGTGAATATTTTACTGCTTACTCCAACCTGCGCTCATACAATGTAAAACAAGGTCAGAAGGTAAGCACAAAGCAAGTTATCGGTATAGTGTCTACGGATTCGGCAACAGGTGAAGCAATTGTGAACTTCGCTATTTACAAAGGTCTTGATCCTGTAAACCCTAAAATTTGGCTTGCCCCAAATTAAGTTTGGACTTTTTAATATTTTAATTGTCTATATTTGTAACCTCAATTCGTAATTGTGATGTATAGTACAGGTCTTTTGTTCATAAGCAACCTTTTTTCTTCAGACATGATCATTATCATGGTTGTTGCTTTGTTCCTTTTTGGAGGAGAAAAGCTTCCTGAAATAGCGAGGGGATTAGGGAAGGGCATCCGTGATTTTAAAGATGCTTCGGATGGTATAAAACGGGAAATAAATAACCAGATTTATAATTACGAAGAGAAAGCGGAACAAAAAAAGATTGAGGAGACGAGCACTGTAAAACCCGCGGAGGTGCAAGATCCGACGACGGAAAATGGCGCAGCATCTTTGATCCGGCCGGTTGAAAATACAATACCTGCAAGTGAGGGTTATATTTATACAGGTGAAAGTACTGAAGTTGAGCATCCTGTAGAAGACCACAATAATGTGCTCAATGGCAACCATTCTGCTGCGCATGAGGGTACCGCTCCGGCAAGTGGCGAAACAACAAAGAATTCATAAGAATAATATTCATCATACATAAAAATTATAAATCATGGGACTTTTGGAACCAATGCACGTTATCTTAATTGTCTTTGCTTTATTGCTCCTTTTTGGCGGCAGAAAGATTCCTGAACTAATGAAAGGCTTGGGAAAAGGCATGAAAGAATTTAAAGATGCGCAAAATGGCGAAAGCAGCAGTGCTCCAACCAATACTAACACCAATC
>Ga0302188_10001964_pt1 | contig 15365 bp, 6 predicted proteins | sample II_Bog_E2_1_FD_198783 | JGI IMG/M metagenome (GOLD analysis project Ga0302188, IMG submission 198783) | Peat permafrost microbial communities from Stordalen Mire near Abisko, Sweden - II_Bog_E2_1 | ecosystem: Environmental > Terrestrial > Soil > Wetlands > Peat | place: Sweden: Abisko, Stordalen...
CTGGTCCAAATTTGGATCATTAAATTTATGACCTCACTATATTCCAAGGCGATAGATTCATGAAAGTGGTTATTTTTAATCGTAAAATTCATAAAAATATTCATGATAAAGTTGTAAAGCCATTTGATCCTCCTTATCCAATTCAATCCCACACTATGCATGAGAACATTTATAATATTCAAAAGATCCGCTAAGAGTTTGACATATATTTTGTGGCGAAATTGTACATAACTATATTCTGATATGACTTCTTCACTCTTTTACATTTTATCATTTGAAGCTGTTTCATTTATCCTTAAGGTGATTTCGGCATAGATACTGCTCAAACTTGATATTATATCCTCAAGGTTAATAGTTTAAGTATCATTGCTTTTTTATATCAATTTCAACCGATTTATAATATAAGTATATTATTGATTGAGCTAAAGTAGCGCACTATTTTAACTTGATAAATTCTAATCCTTCACATCCCTAAGATTTAAGATTAGTTAGCTCATTTTACTTAAGCAAACAGGTTTATCTTTTAAATATTTAAACCATTTATCCTTATATTTCAACAACTGTCTCTCTATAAGCTGAGGACAATCATTTTTAAACCCATTAATGTGCTCACTTAAGATTTATTCTGAGATATAGTCGGGATGAAGATTAGAAACGATCAAATTGTAATCCTTAAACCCTTTTATTTTGAGTAATAGCCCTGCGATAATATTTTTTTTAACATCATTTTCAGGTAGCCGAATAAGAATTTTCAACAGGATCTATCTTGCTTTTTTGGAATTAAATATACTGTCGTTAAATTACGTAGTTTTTGCTGAAATAGTTGAGAAATTATCATGCCGAACTCGAATTGCATTTTATCTTATAATGATGATAGAATAACAGGCGAGAACTACCTAAGTTCTAATTGCTTTATTTGACTGATTTTTAGTGTTACTCTGATATCCTTTCTTCTAAAATACTCTTTCAATCATCTAAGAAAACATTCTTAATTATTGTTAAAAGAGTGCGTGTATAAAGAATTCACTGCTGATAATGTTCAAGCATCGTTGGAAGTCTTCTGTCATAAATTGTTCAACTGATTGTAGTGTTTCTGCGAATTTCATTTGTGTGGACTAACTAATAATAATTAATATTGTTCAACAATCATAGAAATCTAATATTATGCTGCTGTATTATGATAATTAATAAAAATGAATAATCTTAACATGAATTTACCTTCTTTGAAATACAATTATAACTCTATTCCTTGGGAGCAAAACTTAAAATATTTTGTTTATCAATATGAAATTGGTCATTAAAGCCTAATTGGACAATTATCATCAAAGATTATTTAGAAGTTACTACATTTCATTGCTTGCTTTGTTCTTTTCAACGTTCTTCTAACCAATATTGACAGAAACTTATCGCTTAAATAAATTGGCTTCTTAAATGTTCTTTCCTTTCACCTCCTTTTAAAGATTATTAAATAACTCCTAAATATAAACATTTTTACATCAACAGCATCGTTAACTTAGTCGTCTTCCACCATCGACTGAAATTGATTGCTTATTAGTTCTTGCTCAGCTTTGTTTTCATTCATAGAAATAATCTCGTCTGATAATTTTGAGCTGAGGTTGGAATCTATTGTTATTTTATTCGCTTCTGATAAAGCATCGACTGCTTATTTATTCATCTAATGCACTTCCAATTGGTCTTTTTTGGCAGCAATGACTTTTCTTCGCAGTTAAATGTCCTATTGATATAGTTTTGCATACGCTTAAATGTTTTTGCAAACGTGCTACTTCTTAAAGGATTTTCTTGGCTTCCTTTTTCTTGTCTTACTCGAGTAATAGTTTTGCTTTTTTCTTCAGATTTTCTATCTTCCCTTCATACTTTGCCTATTTGTGATGAAACATTTGGATGTTTTCATTTAATTGATTGGTTATTTTTTCAGCCTGAATGCATTCCGCAATGGCCTTGTCTTCTTCTTGTTTCTTTTTGTTCACGACATCAATAACAGGAATAACAGGTTTTTCCTCCGGGTAACTGTAGAAAAAGTTTCCCATGTACCTATCGTTAATCTATCTTGAATACAATCTTATAATGTGCAATTAATTAACGAGATATATAATTAAATATTCATAATGGTTTAAAGAACATTATCTGAAATTAATAAATTCATCCATTTCATACGACTCTAAAATATTCGGTAGTAATTTTTTCCTTCCAAATCAATTTTCCAATGTGTTAAACTCATTTGTAAAAATAGTTTGAAATTAAAAAGATAATCAAATATTTAAAGTTAAACAATTTATTGCTTTCTTTATATGAAAATAGTTTAAGTTTAAGATTCAGCCTTTGTTTCACTGAATCAAATTTAATGTTTGTTATTTAAGATTTTAAACTGGTTTACTTTTTTATTGTTTTTGACATTAATTTGATTTAGATCCGCTTCGATATGGTTTTTCACTTAATTTGAATAATATTTATGTCAATGTTTTTAAATAAAGTTGTGATGTTGAAATTAAACTACTTTTTTAAATTTTATGAAAAAGAATTTAGATAACATGCCCTTCGGATGATGATGCCTGTTGGTTGTTGAATCTAAGGACTGTATTAGAAAATAGGGTTCAAATAAATGCTGAAACATGAAAAATAAAGTTGGAACTTTGAATAGTTTCATATATATTTTATAAATCATAAGGAAATAATGAAAAGAAAATCAATTGAGGAGTCTAAATCAATTAAAGCTCTCATAAAAATATTACGCATTGTGTAAGGAAATGAATTTGTAAAATGGGCCATTTTGGACATGCAAATATTGTTCTTAATCCTACGCATACTCATAGGAAACTTTTAATCATTTTTCGCAGATAATGAGGGACTCATGAATGTACTGCATAGCTAAAATAGATTCTTGAAGCCCTAATTTCCAATAATCAATTCATGTTTACCACTTTCTGGATTGTATCATGCTTTTTACTCATGCTAATCATATTTGCCATAATTTGTCGCGTGGTTAAAAAATAAAATAAAGTTTTGCTACAAATAACAGCGTTTATGTATGTAAACGTTCAATTATTTGTGATGCCGTATTTTTGGGCAATCATAAAAGTAAATTTTTGGTGATTAAGATCATCCTTTCAGGAAATAATACAATCTATATTGCCGTATCATTAGCATGCCTCTTGATTCTTACCTTCATCACCTACTTAGCCCCCAATGCACAATTATATGGAAAATTAACAATACCAGCTATCGCCTGTTGTTCATTTTTCGGCGAGGATTAATGGAAGTTCATACTGTTTGTCCTCGGATTATATTATTTTTCTGAACGGTCAAGCAAATTCATAGTATACTTTTGTTAATTTAGAAATTAGTATATGCCATGCTCAATTCTTTAATAGGCTGGTCTCTAGTTTATATGAGGAGCGATGAGTCATAGTCTCAAGAATTTATTCTTCTTCTAATTTTAGAAATGATCATCTCAGGGGTACTATATTTTCTTCCAACTCAAGTTTCATCAGACAAGGCTTACGAATATATCTTGAATTCTGCAAAAAAGATTCAAAAGAATTCAAATAAGCAAACCCTTTGCAGCTAAGAATTGATGAAGCTTAAATTACTTATCCAAGAAATTAAAGATTTAAATCCTCATAATGCCGAGAAGCAGCTTAATTAAAGTTTTTCCAATTTGCAGGATAACGAAATAAATCGTTAAAATTTGCTTAATTTTCTGGAACTACAATTAACATAAAATTAGCAGAATAAATTACTATTGGCTGAAGTCAAACTATAGAAAGGTAAAGATCTTGTTGGTATCCTAAATATTCTGATTGATATTTAGCCGAAAAGTATTAACCAGACAGTGAAACTTTAAAAACTTAAACTGCGTGCATAATAAATCTTTGTTGAGCAATTAAACAGTAAAATAAATATTGTCAACATCCAAAAAGTCAATTAGTATCTTGAACTGTTTTATGGATCAATTGATATCATGACAGAACGATTAAAATAATACTGGATTTATTTGAGTTTCCTCAAGATCAACGAATCAAAGGTCGATGCCTTGTTGTAAAAAGCTCTTTAGTCCCAAAGTGAAGCATATTAATACCTTAATCACATGACAAAGTATAAGAAATGCAGTTAATAAAAAAGACTTTATCAGTAGATCTCCAAGTTTATTGACTTTTACTAAGAAAATCCCGTTTAAGAAATGAATTAGAAAATAGACTACCTGTCTGAAAAGGTAATAGATTACGAGTACATAATCATTAAAAATTAACATATTGCTGACATTTCCAAAAAATTATTGATTGAACTTAAGAGTGAGGAAGCATTGGTTATTGGAAGTCATTTCTCCATTCTGTTTCCATTTCAAATCCATTATTTAATCAATCAAGCCATCAAGGAACACCAACCTCAAACCATTAAAATTCCTCTACTCGCTCATAATAAAATTATAGTGAAAAAAATCAATATATCTCTTATTCCTTCTTTTTCTGAAGGCTCATCTTACTTATTTCTTCTCGAAGATATCAACGACGATCCTGCCGTACTTTACGATTGTACAAACGATTTAGTTCTGTATTTCTCGTGTTCTTTTTATAGCGAATATAAAATTCAATAAGATCATAAATTTGATGAGTCTAACAGATTTTCAAGCCAAGTATTTAAAGTGGACTTAACGTCCGCTAATTTTCTCTAATAAATCCGAGCTGGTAAGCGCATCAATACAACTTTTGATTGGTACCAAGCAGTTCAGAATAGAGTGCCCTTGTAAACCAGAAAATCCAAGCAAAAATCTAATCTAAAAATAAATATTGAATTGATAACTTAATATCAGCATGGTTACAATACTTTGCTCCTACTTTCTATGCAAAAGGGACATTTCATTCGATCTCAGATTATTATTGATGAAGGGAAGCTATTTTCTGGAACTCCTCATTATTTGTAGGGCTAGCATGATCATACTGAGGAATATAAGAAATAAAAATATTTCTGTAAAATATCCAATCCTTTTCAATCAACTGTGCTATAGAAACTGTAAACTCTAAAAATCAGCCATCGATATAATCATGTGTTTAAAATTGGGACAGCTTTCGTCTTAATTATAATCCTTAAGATCATCTGCTTGAGTCTAATAACTGATTTTTCAGTGAGTAGGCAATCTTCTTATGCGACTCTTCTCCAAGAAGGAAACGATTTAAATACTGACTATGGTAATATCCTCCTTTAATTCTACTATTCCTATATTAACTATCATTTAAAATACTATTCAAGTGAAATAACAAAATGGAATCCTTCTCTCAATGTCACATAACTTTCACAATAATATTCCAATATGATCTTTCAATTGTGCTAATAAACTGAAATACAATAAATATCCAATCCCTTCCAAAGATCAAAAGCCTATCAACAATTCATTTTTAATTACCAATACTTCAATATCACGTCAAATACAAACGGATTTGATATGATTAATCTCTTTACTGAAGTCATGAAAGCAGTCGATACTTTTAATCTAACTTTTCTCCTTTAAAATTATGAACAAGTGAGGAAGTTATAGCAATGCTATGAGGTCTCTTCAATTTTTACCAATTAAATACCAAGTCTCATGCAGCCTTCCGAGCTCATTAAATACATAGCAATACCGATAGTGGTGGTTTTAGTCTTAATAATCTACTATTTCATTTTCTAAGTCCACTAAACTATTAGTTAAATCTATCTCATGCTGTCCAAAGTCACCAAGGCTCAAACTCTACAAATCATATAAAAAATATAGAGTATAAAAGGAGAAATTAAAATTTTAGAGCACATCCATAAAACTAATTTTACAACATAACACACGTTGAATGCATAAAAAAAGGAGAAACCGTAAAAGGAAAAGTAGAATCGATTCATTGGTTTAAAAAAAACATCGCTAATATTAAAAAATTGGATATTTATCTATCTTATTATTTCTTTGGTTTGCGGACTCGTTGTCTTTTAGATTTAAATTAGCTCTGAAAAATCAATTTTTTAAGCTATATTTTAGTATATGTCCTCGATTCATTCCAGCTCAAATTTCATTATCACGCAGATTTCAGATGCCTTTAATGCTGCAGTCTGGAAAAACGTATTTCATACGACTGATAGTTTTGGAGAAGTTAATGCCATCACTCTTGAAACGTATTTCAATAAAATATCTCTCCCATCATATTTTTAGGTCTATCAATCCACATAAAGATAAAGCCTTTATTCAGATCTCTGCCGATACAGTGGACTCAATAATGTCCTTTATTTTCAGAATGTATCTTGCGATCTAGTTTACTCTGGAGCACTTTCTGAGGGATATTCAATAATCTATTAACTTTACAGGCAAAGTCTAAGCACTCTAAGAAATACAGACATGGCTAATTTTCTCTAAGTTAGTCGCCCTGGTGCGACCTATCCAATATTTATTGAAGCAACTTATACAAGAAAAATAATAATGACCACAATAGCTAACCTTTCTGATTTATATGTCAATACTTCAATCAGTTATTCTGAATCTCTTCTAGCAAATATCTAGACAACAGTATATTTTATGAGCATATATGAAGCACTAATTGTTATTTGGTTGATTTGGTGGATGAGAAAATTAATTGCAGAATGTAAAAGAGCGCTTCGTGGGCTTCGATCTATTCCTAAGTAGACCCTCCTAAATATCAAAACATCAAGATAAATGGTAAAAACCAATTTTTTAGTACTGTTAGATAGAATTTGATTTACATATTATTTCTCACTTTTAATATTCACTCTTTATTTATCAATGGTGCGTACCATTAAAATAAATACATTCATCATCTTTATATCTTCTTCATATTTCATTTTTTCATACTTTAGGTGAAATTAAAATGATGTCAAAGGACAAAGATGTATTATTCAGGCTATGAAGCGTCGATCAGCCTCCAAATGACAACTAATTTGTAAAACGAGCTCAAGGTGCTGACCAAAAGTGTTTTCTGGAGTTCAATGACAATAGAGTCTAGGAATGTAATAAAATAGCCTAATGGATATTATTGCTCATACAATAAGCTCAAATACAAATATTGAAGATAAATATGACTGTTGTCAAAGGCAAGGTCTTTTTCTCATTTTATCCGAAAATTAAATCGAGCTGGAATAGCTTATTGATTCGCAACTATATGTCTCAAACCGCTTCAGTTTATTCCTATCGGTCTACTTCTCATCACAAGACTCTGATGAGAAACTACTGGATCGTTAATCGTGTCTGTCATTCTTTTTTTTATTTTTAACCTTTTTTTCTTTACCTAATTTTTTACATAAAGACTATCTATATTTTTCGATATGGTAATACTCCCTGAGTCGAAGATTAACTTCCTCTTCAAACTTTCTTTTTTCTTACTTCTAAGACTCATCAAATTGATTTTTCGTCATTTTAGAAGTGATAGGGGAGAGAAGCACACGAATACTTTTCGCATTTTTGTATTTGATCTAGATTTCATTCCAAATTGTCAATTCAGATATCTTGTCCAGCGATTTTAGTAATCTTTAATAGTCCAAAGGAAGCAGTGTATATAAATTTATCAAAAACGATCTCGTATCCGCGATCCATGCATAAGGACAGCTTATTTTGTACTGCTATGGATACAACCGAACCAATAGTTCAGCCAGTCTACGGTGGTCAATTAGAGTAATCTTTAATTCCTGGAAGTTCCAAGAGGAAAGCTTATCTTGGACGAACAAAGTGATAAATTCTGCTATCTTTTACTCATTCGAGTATCTAATATATTGCCAATATATTTTAGGTTCAATAATCTAGTGTTTATAACTTTAATCAACTACTTAATCGAGACTCATGACTCCTAGATCTAAATGTTCGCCTTAAGGGTTTATCCTTCTTTCAAAAAATAATTCATTTCCATAGGTTTTTACAAATTATTTTCGCAAATATGCTTCCTTCGGAGATTTTGGACTTTTTTTGGCAATTTGCCTCTCTGTATCTGCTGCATATTGTTTGTGTTTCTATTATATCTCTTTCTCTTTTTATTTGCATGCAGTAATTCGTTTTGCTATATTTTCTCTTACATTATCAGTGTTATCTTTTTGGTTTAAAACCAACTATTACTTTTCCTTCCATTGCTGGAGGGTATTTTGGGGCAAAGTATTAATGCTTGAAAAGATTAAATTATTCGTTAAGAAAGTTTGAAGTGTTTGTATTTTAATTGGAGTTGTGGGCAAAGGCATTACTTTATTTGATGGCATATCATTTAGAGTCACCCTTGTTTTATCAACCTAATTTTGGCAATGCTATATAATTGTAAAAGGGCTTTTTTATTTATAATTCTAGTTGGATGACTCGCTGTCCAATTCAATAATCTCAATTACCTTGTTCGTTGTATTCACTTTGCAGAAAGGCAAACCATTTTATTGCTTGGTCATTATCGCCCTATTAATTCTATAGTTGTTTTTGTAAATATTTGCTTTCGACTCATTGGTTGTTGTGATTGAATTTGTTTCTTTATCAATACTTTTACATTATTTCATAAGAAAAGATAGAAAAATATAATTGATGAATTTTTATTAAATAAGGGTGAATTATAGGCACATTTCGCTTGGCAGTGTGTAATTTTATAAATCAGCCTTGCCATCCTCCCAAAGAAATCGATTGCAATCTCATTCAAGAAGGAGAGAAGCAATTTAATGTTTTATTGCCTTCATTCAATTATAAAGTAGTTATTAATGATATGGACATCAGGCTATTCCGTATGTGTTTACGAAATTATGCTAATGCAACTGTCCAATTTTTAGGACTGGCTTACGAACTGAGTAGTCACGATTATCCACGCTACCTATCTTTAACGGAATGGTTCCCTTGTGCTCAGACCAATGTTCGCTTCCATAGTGAGTTTACCTAAACCCTATTTTGGCTGCCACTATCCGTTCTGTGTTTCTAAATCTGCTTGGGTGTTCTGCAAATGTGTCTGTTTGCGCAAAGGGGTCGACTCTCTTTCGATTAAATACATCAAATTTCTTTTATTAAGGGTTAGTTTGGCGCTAGGGTCGATTACTGCGATGAAAATGATGGCAAGTGGTCTTAAACCAATCTGGAGTGTCTTGACTAATCTTGCTAATTAAAAAGCATGGTACCCTGGATGGACTAAAAACTCTCTGCGTTCACGCATTACATCTCTGTCAAGGCGTTTCAGTTGCCAGTTGGAGACACTGGTATGTGTGAATTATTGATTGTCTCGAGTACTAATCTTTTATTGATAGAGGTCGCTGAGTTTGCGAATAGGTTGCTGCTGACCGTGAAATTGAAATGGAAGCTGCATGGTGATATTGTTACCTTGAGGGGGAAGACTTTTGTTTATGAAGACATCAATAAAATTAATATTAATCGATGCGTAATTAAAACCTGCAAATTATATGAGGCTTCCCAAAATCATATTATATTATCTGGCCTGATGTTTAGATATGCCTGTTTTTGAATTATATAGTTTCATGGATAAGACCGAACAATTAGTGGATAGTCGCTACAACAATGCTCTCAGTGCCCTGACGTACGGGTTCAATTGCCTTATTTACGACAGTAAGGGCGGCAAACTCTATGATTGCATCCTCTCTATTCACGAGTCTTACATCAATATCCTCCATATAATAATTGGTCGAAGGGTCAGCTATCTACTAAAACTACATTAAATTTACAATATCACTGATAATTAGTACTCGACTCAAGCTGCCCTCAAACAACTCGGTATACGTACTAGCTGCCACAACTAGAACATTGTCTAATATTATACACGCAGAACCTCGATAGTTTCACTTTCGCATTCAAGACCGCTTTTGAGAAACAACAGCTGAAGATAGCGATGATTATGTTCGTGAGAGAGGCTAAACTTTACTATCAACGACTGAATGAGTTTGACCCCTTTAAAGCCGAGGCCATGATGACTTTCCTGCACGCAGATAAGGATGGCGGCAACATACTCGACATTCAAGAGATTTAGCGCATTTTGGAGGAGATGAAGGTTCGCAGGTCGAAGGAAGAGATCATGGATGATATAATCGAAATAAACAAGTATCTCTACGAGAGGTAGAAACTTAAAAGAAGCAAAGATATGACCAATAGAGAACTAAACTAAATGGGCTTTCAGTACTTGCTTCGGTTCTACTCCATTAAGGATGACCTCGCTAAGTATTTTAGTACGTACTGTCCCATGTTTAAATTGAAAGTGCGCAACCAGAAAAATCCCATCGTTGATGTTGTCCGCTACAACTAGAAGGCCCTCATGTCCGCTTCTCAGCTCAAAGATTTTTACTAAAAGGTGCTTGTGGTCAATATCAGTGAGGAGGATTGTCTGCAGACTATCAAAATGTTTCCTGTCTATGATGGAGAGGGCAATGAGAAGCAGGAGCAGAATGACATGATCAGCTTCAACAATTTTTGCAGTCTCATTTCCAGCAAACGTAACTCCGCCTTCGTTGAGGACAAAAAGGAACAGTGCCAGCCAATGACTCACCCTCTCTCAGATTACTTCATCAACTGTGATTTCACTGATTACTCTCTCACTAAGCAGAGCAGTAGCAACAAGATAAACAAAATAAATTTTTACTAAATGGCCCTAAAGAGAGGCTGCCGAGGATTGAGAGTTATTATTTAGCCAGGCAAGAACTCAAAACCAGTTGTAAGATTGGATCCATAGAATAGCGCGGATTTGGCAGAAATACTAAAGATTATCGCTTCTAAGGCCTTTGAGCTCAACAACTATCCTCTCATCCTCAAGATTAATACCATTAATTGCCCTAAAGTCATTCTCGATGAAGCTGCTCATCTGCTCACAAGTACGTTTGAAGAACTACTTTACATTCCGCCTGCTAACTTTCACTAACTCGAGGCACTTCCTTCCCCAGCTTAACTCATGCGCAAGATTCTACTGATGGCTGATGTCAATCCTAAGTTGATGAAGGCAAAGGAGCGAGACTTTCCGGAGGAGTCGATGACCTTCTTTAGACTGATCAGCCTATTTGGCAGTAAACTTGATTTTTAGCGTAAAGGCCAAATGTGTTGGAACTACTGTTCTCTGTAGCATGAAAAAATTCGCAAATTCTAGGAGGTTGAGGACGAAAATATGTCTAACTACTCCAAAAAGATCATGATTGAAGCAGCTATCGGAAAATAAAAGGGCTTATAAGTCAACCATAGTTGCTCAAGTACTTCATTAGAGATGCAGTTGCCATGCGGATGGGTGTACAGATGATCGGACTCACTTTTGCCGATATCAACAGCTAAAACTATGTCATGCAGTCGCTGTTTCTTGAAAATGGAGGAGCCAAGTGTGGATATATCCTCAAGCCTCTCTGGATGTGTCTCAAAAACCCAAAGACTTTATATTCCAAAAATTTTGATATTCCTCTATTTCTGCTTAATGTAAAGGTGATTTCCGGACAGAGCTGTGTGATGAATGCAAGCTAGTTTAGTGAAAGCTGCTATGTGTAGCTATACCTAAAGGGCAGCCGGAAGGAGGAAGACGTTAATAAAAAATTCACCTCTGACAAGGAGGACTCGGGTTACTATACAAAGTTTGGACTATAAGGGTAATTTACAATATACTGTCTTGATCTAGCTGTTCTTGTATTACTTGTGAGGGCAGAGAAGACCAAACAAATTCTTTCAGGACGGGCCATTCCCGTCCGACATCTAAAAGAGGGTCTTCGTCCACTTTTTCTTTTAGGAGAGCACTTCAAGGAATCTATGTACAACTACATGTTCATCCACACTATAAAAAAGTAAATGCCGAAGAAAACTCACTCCTATTTCGAATCAAAAGCATGATAGATGTGTTTGTGATATGCTCTGCTTTACAGCAGTCTATGAATAAAGTTAAATCAAAACGTGAGATTATCATAAGAGTTTATTTTTACTGGCTTTTTTGAAACGCTACAGTACTTCTAAACTTTTCTTCATTGAGTCTTCCACTTTTTGAGAAAGATACACTTTTGACTTCGAAGTTGAATCAGTTCGATCTCTTTTAGAGCCGCCTAAACTTTGACTAAGGGCTATTAGCTGCTATATGGAAGCGTTAGTTGACACGGACTAGAACCTCCTACATTTCTCAATATCCAGAGACTCTCTTTATTTAATTGCCTTTGCTGGAGCTGATTGGCATAACCTTAGAAAGAACTGTTTTATGTGCCTTTGCACTATTTTTAAGTTCTCCTTTTGATTCTCCATATCGATGGAAAATTCATTGAGGAAATATTTTATAGTCATGTCGCTGCTGAGACCCACACTTGAGGGGTCGAACTCAAACTTAAAACTGGAGCGATTTAAATATTCAACTACGTCTAGAAGTTGCTTTTCAAGAGTCTCGACGGCTTCTTCGTTAACCTCGAGCAGCCATTTCTCCAATCTAAAGGGAGCGTATTCGTAGTATAGATCAACACAATCCTCTCCTTCTAGCACTCTCTCAACATTCACTAGGTTGTCATGCTTGACTACATTCAGTAGATAGACCATTTGACGAATCATCTCATGCTGAGCCTAATTTTGGAAGTGCAGTGTCTTTTTGACGATGGGACGAGTGTTTTCAGTGAAAACCTCTGCTAGTTACCCAAAGGGATACTTTTCATCCATGTTAATGTGAACTTATTTTTGCATCCTCAAAAAATAAATATAATCTTATTATTTGTGGAATGCATCAGCGGGTCATTGGATATAACTATTAGTTAAATACGAATCACCATTTAGCTAATCTATAAGAAGAATTATAATTTTCGCATTGGCTTGGTCCGTTTTAAAATTCAATAAAATTATTATTGGCTTAATATCAACAAAATGTCTCGCTAATATTTTTTCCTTTCGCTAAAAAGAGATTGGAAAGTGGATGCATTGTCAATCTGATGAGAGTTGATAATAAAATAATCATTTATTTTCGAATTATAAGAAAAAAACAAAAATAATAATAACAATAATATGTGTATTGCATCATGTCGAAAAGGATTCACTGATAAATTTGGTATCGAAAGATGATAGAATGATGGAAAATGCAATCATTGGACTTATTGCATCTCCCAATTAAAGCACAAACTCATTGTCTTTGGCCTTGCCAAATAGCATTACCTACTTTTAATTGTCTTATAAGATAAAATTCTTGGCTGAAGGTTTTGAAGCTAAGCCTCTAAGATTGAGAAGATATCTTCCGATATTACTGTACCAGGTCGGCTTCTTATTATTTAAAACTATCATCTTCTATTTATTTGCCTAATTTAGGAAGAGTTGGTTTAGACCAACTTCATCCTCATACATAGTGACTCCAATAAAATCGGAATAATAATTGAACTAGTCCTTTTTGACATAGACTGTAAACTCTCTTGGCTTAAAGGCGAAAATGCTTGTTTAATAAACAATGGTTGCTAGCAGTTCACGAGGCTACTCTCTTTTTTATTTGGCATTTTTAGGATTGAGTCCAGGGCCAAAGACATTTAAAATGCTGCCGATTGTATTGGATTTTATTTTACCCATATAGTTTGCAGAATTTTATTCGAAGTCTGTTTTACTAAGAGACATAATAAAGGTGGAGATGGGCCTGGCAGTAATTCTCTTGGCATTCATGATCATTTTGTTGTCATTGTCACTGGAGATGAGCTAAAATCGAGGCCAGAAGACATTAAACCATGAATTTTAACGATTTACCTTCATTTTTAATAAGTGAAGAGGCTGAACTTTACTCATGAGCTGTTGCTTGAGCTACATCTGATTTTAACTAAAATGTGGCTATTCTTGGACAATATCAACGGCATCTGTATTAATGATAGCTGAGCTCCTAAAATTTCCTTTTGTATCGGGAACAAAGACTTGAGGCTAATGTGACGAGGAACTCTGCTAATCATTATTAATTATCACTCCTTAAGCTTTAGCATCTTAATTGTTTGGCATTTACTAAATATCTTCCTTTATTGGATTCATATTGAGTTGGTTCTATTTCTCCTCATTTATTTATCCTTCGTTATTATCTGAAGGCTATAAGAACTCATCTTCTTTGTAGTTACTTATTATAGACTCATCATTAATTCTATGGTTGAAGTTTTAATAAACTACCACTCTTTCGCCTTTTTATGCGGGGCTAAGTCTTTATAAAATTATCGCTACTCGATGGCAAAATTATTTTTATATCTTTTCTTTTGTTTTCGTTCTTCTACGCCACTATTTGCTTCCACTTGATTTGTATTTGTAGTTTGAAAAACACTACCAGTTTGTTCATCTTCCTACATATCGATTAATTAAAATTGTTTAGGAATGGGACTATCAGCTTAACTTGATTCTAAATAAAATAAGGCGTACTTTCAAAGCTGTGATTCTTGCTGGGACTTTACGAAGTTGTATGGACATTCAAATACATATGATTTGCTTGCAATAATATAATAAAAGTTTATGTTTTTTGTATCTAATGAAAACCATTAGTACCATATTGACATACTAAGTCTATTTAATATATTTATTCGACACTAATCCATATGTGCATTATTGGTAAAAATTAAAATCATAGTATGTTCTTCTCAATTATAGTATTCAAGAAGGTGATGAAATTATTGAGGGTTGTTTTTATTTCATGTCTTGGCTTTCCTTACTTATAAATCTGTTAAAATTTTGCTTTGCATTACACACATTTGGCTTGAAATTAAGTAAACTCTATCTATCCTTTCTTTTGCTGATCTCGACATTGTTCATATTATTTTGTTACTTGGTTTATGAGGGCCACTGTTTCTTATTGCTTTCGATCAATACCCAAAGCAACATGATCTGAAGTATATTCTTCAAATTAGTCGATTTATTATGATTAAGGTACCATTACCAAATTATTGCTTTTTGAGAGCATGCCAACAGCGGTTTTATCGCTTTCAGCTTTCAGTTTCTTAAATATATAACCGGCCTCTTCCCAGTGGCCAAGAATTTGTTGATATTGAGATTCAGCTAAATGAACGAGCGGGCTTGAATGATTTTATAGCGAAACCAACGCTGCATTTGGTCCCTGGGATAAAAAGATGGCGTATGATGTTATAACAGTTAGTTCATGAGTATTGATACCTTGAGACTAAAGATGTTCAGCAATTCTAATCTATCTTATGGAATAAATACTACTCTGCGATATTTTTTCTTAAGGATGAGTTGGGTAAGATTGTAGATGGTTTGATCATACTTGTGCTGTATTTACATAGAAATATTATTATGGAAAATAATCAATAGTAAATAGAAGCCATCGAAGATGATTTCATACTCAGCAGATCAGTTGTGAAGATTCGTATATATACAAAATTAGAATATGATGGGGTTGGGGTTGGGGTTGGGGTTGGGGTTGGGGTTGGGGTTGGGGTTGGGGGTTGGGGTTGGGGTTGGG
>Ga0302188_10001967_pt1 | contig 15327 bp, 7 predicted proteins | sample II_Bog_E2_1_FD_198783 | JGI IMG/M metagenome (GOLD analysis project Ga0302188, IMG submission 198783) | Peat permafrost microbial communities from Stordalen Mire near Abisko, Sweden - II_Bog_E2_1 | ecosystem: Environmental > Terrestrial > Soil > Wetlands > Peat | place: Sweden: Abisko, Stordalen...
TTGTTATTTTACTGTAGGATTATAAGTTCAGTCAGCTTTTCGCTTTTAGTGTTACTTTCCGGCTGATACCGTAAGACGCTGTTTTTTGTTTCTGAGTTTCTTGTTTCAATATGCGTGATTACTGAAAACAATGCTCATAAATACTGATCTCATTTAATCTTTTCTTTGTATCTGCAGATAACTCTCGATGTGACATAGCTTCAGTGCTGGAGACTCCTTTGTTTCGCCCTATGTTTGTTAAAGATTTAAACCAGCCTTTTTTATAGATTTGATTTAAATATACGAAAAATAAGATTTGCTGTTAAATTTTTTAATTTTATTAACCATTGCCCTTAATACCTTTAATTTCTAATATGCTGATCATCAATTGGATATTTTTCATAATCTTTGAGTTATCCGAAAAAAGAATGAGCTGTTTTGTCTATCGAGCTAATCTCTAACTTTGTTGTACAAGTTTCCATACAAAATGTAGAGCAATAAATCTGAGCGCAGGTCGACCTCAACTAAAAATATTCCTCTATCGTGGAAAGGTAATATGATTGTTATCAATCCAAAATATATTTCATTTATTGATCTGCCTATGTATTGCTAATATCTAATTTTTAGATTCCTCGGAATCCACTTTCATATAATTTAACAGTATTTAACATACTTGTTTTTTTAATCATCAATAGCGACGGAGATGGCTGATGCAAGACAAATTCAATTTTGTCTTCAGTGGAACAAGCGGGTGCTCTTCTGGAAGATTTTCATAGCAGGATTGACAGATATCGAAATTGCAATTTCGGTCACTGTATCCTTTTTAGCCATACATTCTGCTTGGTTTGCCACAGTAATCGCAGATGCTTTGGAATTCATATAACTGACTGATTTTTAGACTGTGTGAATGGAGGCACGAAGTTTTGGTGCAAGGAGGTCGGCTGCATTTGCAGCAAAAGAGTTGCAATTTTTATCGAGTACTGCATTGGGGGCATATTGATCTGCATAGAATGACTTCTTCACAGTTGGAGCACAGAGTATTCACTGATGCTTCGGATATGCCTCTTCCATATAGGTAAAGCAATCCTTCTCCGGTCATGAAGAATAAATCATGACCTTCAGGGCATTTGTAGTTGTTTAAATTGTCAACCTTTTGTTTAAATTATTCAGTTATGTATTCACACTTTTGCAGATGATCCTTGAAAAGTTAAAGGGATGTTAGAGGCTATTTGCAGAGTTCACTGTTAAAGGGACAGATAAATTATATGGGTACGTTTTTAAATGGCTCAACTGTGAGAGGATTGGAGCATCTTTAAGGACATTTTCCATAGTTTTTCTTGATCTGTGTGGTGCACTCTTAGCATAAGGTCAAATGACAGGGTCCTTTGCAATAAACTGGTTTTTGCGAGACTTCAAAGCATATTTTACACTAATAATCCTCTATTTCTTTAGTGTTCTTGATAAACTTTTTAGCTTTCAATGCGTACATCTAAAGAGAATCAAGTAATATAATCTTCTCTTGAAGATTTATATCCATTTATAATTCTACAATTGAATTCTGATAATACCCATTTCGTCTTACTCATAACAATTGATGGTGAATAATTCGCCTATTTTCTAAAAATAATGCAGCTCACTAATTTTAGATGTATTATTGATCACTTAGTAGATTAGGAGATTTTCTTCCAATATATGATAAATATATTAATTCTTAACATCAGGAAGATCCATGGATTGGATCGACGCTTACGCCTCCACCAACTATAAAGACAAAAAATTAATTGATATACAAGTACAACCTCAAGTTGTCACAGCAACTTCGCAGTCTGATATCCCTTTTTATCTCACCTATCTTCGATAACTCATGACCCATAAATATCGCCTTAATCACATTAGCATTTTCATGCATGAAGCATCACAAGATCGGTACGGAAAGCCTCAGTACGAAGCAGTGCTCAGTATTCTGGATTACAAATTAATTCAGCGCATTTATCAACTTTGCATTGATGTGACTCTCAACTAAAGAAGTCAGTGCGTGACAGTGAATGGCTGCTTATTACGAAATGGCGTACCTGTAACATTAATCACGAAGTAGCACATTAGTATGGCTTTGCGATTGGCTAGTGGACTCAATCAAGAAGCTAGTGCCCTAAAAATCGTGGTACATCCTCGAACTGGAGCAATTTCACTGGTTCACTGTTCGTACATCGACGCTGATTTTTAGAAACTAAACTCATCAAAAAACATCAGTTACCTCGCTAAAAAGATAGGTTATATCATATAGCTGCTATTCCAACGCAAGGAGTGTTTACTGTATCTCATGGAGGAGCACCATAGCAAACTGTGCGAACATTTACCAGGAGCTAAGAGGGCAAAATAGGCCAATGAGAGGATAAAACGATTGGAAAATAGTCTTTTTCATTTGAGTCTGGACACGGTTGATGAAGAAACCAACCTTATTTCTCCATAGCGAAAAAAGAGCGAGCTAATTAATCGATTAGTGTTTATGTCGAAGTAAGTATAAGCCTCAATTGGGAATTATATTTCAAATTTCAAAGAAATATAGTATTTAAAGCAAAATCAGCTTTAGCAGGTATCATCTGAACTTTATTCCCTAAACCACATCAAGGAATACACTTCCAAATTGGATCAAAGTTTAAATTTCGCAATACTAACCAAGGTTTTTATTAGAGAAGAATAAATGATAAAATGGGAAGATCTTTCTCAGGGAGGGTTTGGAAGTATAGAGCAGAGTATGGTCACCATTCGCCTCACTTAATAGGAAAATAGCTTTTAATAGTATAAACTTAGAATTACTCGCAAATTGGATCTAAAAAATTCTCAACTTTCAAGGGTTCAAAGGTAAAGATGCATATTGCAAAAACTTCGTTAAAAAAAACATCCAAATATTGCTACTTTCTTCTAGACTGACCTTAGTACTTAATAAAACTCTTTATATTCCCTTTTCGAATAAAATTTATCACTCGATCAACTCCTGCGAAATCATCCTGAAATGTCATTCTTGCAGCGACTAAGACTCTTGTAGTAATCGGCAAAAGGGTTACTATTTTTACATAAAAATGAGGTGCTTCATTTAGATATTAAACCAGGCAACTTGCTGATCAGCAAAAACTATTTGCTTAAAATTGGAGACTTTGGCTAATCATTCATTATTGGAGCTGATGCGAAACAACATCAGTTTGGATTTACCTTTACTTTTGCTCCTCCTTAGGTTTATCAGACTGAACGAAAACTTAATACTATGGTGGATGTGTTTTCTCTTGGAGTCACAATATTTCGCTGTCTTTTCTCGGATTCAATTTGGGGAAAAATTCATAATCGTAGAATCTTTCTGAATCAGTTTCGAAAAGAGGGGATAACTCCCACACATTTACCATAGAAGTATAGAGGAGGCAGTTGTGGGCGAGTAAGTGGGATATTGGCGTTTCTGTGCTTAAGATGCATCTCATTTGATCCAAATTCTCGTCCTAAAATGAATTGGATTATTACAATTCTGGAGGAGTGCCGAAAATACCTCTAACAATTGGGTTATTTATGATAAATTTTATTTTTTATAAACAATCATCGTCTAAAATTATTTGGAAAATATATAAACTTAAAATTTAACTTAATCTTCTAGATTATAAAATCCAGCCATTTAAATAAGAACCCACAACATTAAATATGATAAGCTAAAGGTCATGAGCGCTCTTCCAGATAATGGCGTGATATTAATAAACAAAATCATCATTTTGTGCATTTGGTCATTAATATTTTCTTTTTCATTTTCGTCTTTTCTTGATTAAATTCTGGAGAATCAACCCTAGTTCTCATGGCATTCTTTAAATAATTTTCCAACTCCATCGCTAGATTTTTACTATCTTTCTCTATCTCCTTCTTGATAGTCTAAAATTATTACATTCGTTCTTTAATAAATTCTGTGGCCTATTCCAGAATTTATTTATTTTTCACTGGATCGTTAGTCACTTTCTTCCCTACTTTGATCTTTGAGCTCTCCAAATCTTTCTTTATTCTTTTTAAAGTGGATATATTTACATGTGTTTGTGACTTTTTGAGGTACTAAATTTATAATTATTATTTTTTAATATTTTAAAGGTCCTTGTTCAATTTATTTGTGAGTTATTAAATCTCACTTATTTTTTGTGTTTTATTTGTCTCTTCCTCTTCTATTTAGGCTTACAATTGCTTTATTTTCTCGTCTTTCGTCTACTTTTTTAGTTTCATTTTTAAATAATTTATAGCTGTTTTAATTTATTTTAATTCTTCTTATTTTTATACAGAATCATCTTCATGATTTTTATTATCAACCAATAATTCTTTTAAATTCAATTCTTTATTCTTCACATCATTTACTTTCTATTAGTATTAATCTAAAGAACGACTTATCTATTGGATGCAGTCATAAGCAGAATCAATTTTAGATTTAATTGAGTTATTTTATAGCTAAGAGCTAAAGTCTTGTATATTTCTATTCGAAATAGATTAATCTTGAATCTATCTTTATAGGGTGCGTGCCTGCCGAGCAATATCATCAATTAATTGTTAGGTTTGCATTCTAGAATTCGCATTTAACACATTTACATGTTATTGTGGAGGGATTCTTTTTTCTCCCTATTCCTATTTGTCCTATTGAACGAGTTTCAATAACCTTTCTGCATACATGTTTCTTAGGCAATCATAATTCTTAAGGCTTATCTGAGAATTAGCTAATCTTATTTCTAGTTTCTTAATTTACTCTTCGATTTATTCTTTTTATTTTTGTTGTTTTTAGCTCTTCATTTGCGGATTGCATCCAAATTTTGCGAAAGAATTTTTTAATTATTTTAGAGGTGAAAGTGAAAGTGAAGTAAATTAATTCAATTTAGCATGTTTATTTTTAAACTATAGTTCTATTTATAAAACCTTCTCTTCATAATTAACTGGTATTTATATGACTATTTTCTATGGGTCAGCATTGGTAAAGATTTCATTCGACTCAGGATGTATCTTAAGCATCTCGTTGGAAAGATAAATTTACATTTGTTTTTCAATTTTTTCTTTCATTACCTGATTCAACTCCTGCATAATAGGTATTATTGGTTTATAGTTCTCATATTGTGAAGTCATTTTTTAAATTTTTGACATCCATCTTGCCTTATCAATATTTATCTCTTTTTGAATAGCTTAATACTTATCTTTTTATTCTATGGATAATGATCGAGTTAGTATGATTTTACGTTTTTATAGCTCATAAAATTATTCCTTTTTTTTAAGAAAATTCTCTAATATCCTTTTTTTCTTTAACTACTATTTTAGAAATTTAAGGTCTACAGGTCGATAAACTTCTACATCTTTTCCTTGGTAGAATTAATTAACAATTTGCGCTTTCTTCAAGTTTATTCGGCAGAATTATATGATGGATAGATCTCGATTTAATTTAGATTCTTACTTTTATATCTCTTCTTTCAGCTTTAGCTCCATCTTTTAACATTGCGAAGAAATTGGGCACGCCAAATAATATTGTTTAAATTTCTCAATTGTTTTCGGAGTCAATTTTTTTAAGGTAGACATGAATTGACAACATAAATATTTGTTTAGAAATTTACCGTATTATATCTCAGTTAAACTCATGGTTTAAAACATAAATATGGAAACCATTTCTTCGCAGTTGAAAGCTTATATTTTAGATTGTTTTTCAATCGCTTAAAACTAATTTACCAGTGTGGTTTTTTTGTAATATTTTCTGATGGCAAATTCGAGTTAATGAATTTTGGTTTTAATTTATTCAATTTGATGTTTTACAATTTTATTGTACTCCTTAACAATCTAATCCCATATCTTCTAGACATTCTTCTCTTTTTCATACGAGGGAAACAATATCTTCATTTTGGTATACATATAATTTTCAGGAATTACATAAAATCGTTTAAAGATGCGCTTATTTTTAGAAAAAGTAATGTCAACAACTTCTAATCTTTCATAGTAGGAATCAAACTATGCTAAGTCTTTGGAAGAGCTGTCTTAATCCATCATACCCAAGATATAATCTCTAAGCTGACCAGGAATATAAGTTAGAACTTACCCAGATATTCTCCCAATGGAAACTAACATTTATTACATTATCTTTGACTTTGTATCATAAATTTGCCACACTTCGCCACCCTAATTCTTTTGTAATACAATGTTTCCATAGGTATCAAGAGGAGGCCGGTTTGGTTATTTGACAGACTCCGTTAACCTCCTAAACCGGTCTGTAAATTTTTATATGCTTAAAGGTATCTATTTAGTGGAAATTGTTTTTTTCTACCAATCAATTTTAGGATTTCCGACCTCTTAAAATTAATTTGTAATTGGATCATAGTCAAAGATTTTCATCATTTCGACAGTTGTTTGATCAATATCAGATGGTATTTACTCTTCAACTTCATAAGGCTAATTAGTAAAAAGAAGTTGACCATTTTTATCCAATATCTTCCTTTTTGTCATGGATAAGCTGATCAGCCCATTATTAGATGTCACCAAAGGCGGAAATTTTTTTAATTGTTCGGGGTGACCAACAGAATCGCAATGATCATGTTAATAATTAATTTTTCCTGAATATTTTTTTCCATTGGCATCAGTCAAACCATTAATTTGAATAGTTTCTTTTCCTGTTGAAATTTTCACACCCGCTTATGGAGAATAATCTGCTGTGGCTGAAAAAGGTAGCTAATAATGAATAAGATTTGATCTTTAATTTGAATGGGCTGCTTGTTGATGAATAAGTCTTTCACGATTTAATAAACTTATGGCTTCAAAAGTAGCTATGTTTGTCATAAATTCACAATCTTCTTTACCGCATTGTGGACATTTCATCAAATTTCTAAGTGAATATCAAGTTCAACTTAATATTATATTCTTATGATTAATTTACACTTTTAAATATATTCATAGGTCTCACATAATTAGCTCCTCTTTCCTATATATTACGTTTTTGCAAAAAGTCATGATTTCTCATATTTCAATGATTACCATGATTTAAAACAACAAAATATTCTGTTAACTTAGAATATTATTATTTTTTCTTTGTTTTATAGTAATTATATTATTTACATCTCTAATAAGGAAAGTTCGGATTATCTGAAATGAGTTGCAAAAAGTTTATTCGGAGGAAAACTCTGCTAATAATCAAGCAGGCAAAAATAATCTATTCCCTGAAAAAATAATTGAAAAGTTAATATTCACCAACTAAATCTCAAAAATGGAAGAGTGTCTCTCCAAAATTATAAAGCAATAGATGAGATTTTAATGTTTGGTTGTATTGTAAACCGAAATTAACTGTGTGGATAATGTGGATAAGAAAAAAATGTTATACAAATCAATAAATGATGTAGTTAACCATAAATTTATCATTCTTAGAGTTTCTTTATTTTTTCTTAAATGTTTTATAATAATTTTACTATTTCTTTTGATATTAATGTTGAAATATTACCTTATGTCCGAAAGTTAAAATAATAGCAACAGAAATTTACAGGGAAGTACAGATAAGCAGCAAAAAGGAGACATAAACTGAACATTATTGGATACCAATAATAATTATCGTTCATATTTAGACCTGACCACTTAAGAATGTTTGAAACTAAATTTATAGTATTTCTCCCTGCTTAATCGAATGAAAAACAAAAGTCATTATTAGTTTTTATCATTTATTTGGTAAAATTTATTTTGGTGATGATTTCTTCAATATTTGAGCATTGTTCAATTAATTTCATGAGTCTTACAATGGATATCTAAGATTATTTTTATTTCAAAGAGGTTAAGGCAATTAACCTAATCGTTAATATTGAAATTTCTTCCAGTTATAACCTATCTTCAATCTAGTTAATAGCTGTTATTCTTTAATAATGTCTTTATTTCGTCATTATCTCCACAAGATATTATATCTAAGGAAATTATAAAAATTAAGATAATATTTTCATCATCATATCGAAATATAAAAGTTTATATCAAATCAATTGAGCACTTTTAATAAATATTTATCTCTTTGCTCTAATAGAGGACAATAAAAAATAGGTTATCTTTCTTCGAAACCAATATTGTTGAACATAGTATTGATTAGTTTACATGAAAATTATCATGGAAATCTGTATGTAGGCAATGGATGCTCGGCTACTTTATTAAATTTCACTGATTCAAATAACTTCTACGAAGTTTCATTGCTACAAAAAGCTGTCGTTTCTTCTCGTTTTTTAATCCATAACAGCACTTTACGGGCAAATCCTTTTCTTCTATATCTTTTTACAGTATAGATGAAATTCAAAGTCCAAGGCTTTTCATATTTTTTCCAAGGGTCGAAATCCATTTTTGAGAGAAGACATATCGAGACTACCGCTTCTTATCTTAAAGCATAACATTTGACTTCCTGTGTTTCATTGAGCCATTGCTGGAATTCCAAAAGTTCCATACCTTAAAATTATTTGGCTTGTTATTTAATCAAAGATGTAACGATTGATTTAGCTTCATTTCCTGAGCTGGCACTGATTTCCATTTAATAAATTTATACTGTGAATCTAAATAATTTTTATAAAATATATAAAGAGCTTCAAATTGTTGAGAAAAGTGTATCAGCTGATTTATTTCAAGAGTTAAAACAAGTCTAGAAAATTGAATAAGTTATAAAGTTTACAAATGATCATTACATTCCCATGCACTACCAACAATATTCTTTTTGTACTCCTGGCCAATGCCATTTTCTTTTCCACAACCTCTGCAATTATAGTAAACTTTAAATACCGGCGGGGTAATCGTATTTCCAATCCAGCTCCACATCGATTTAAGCAAAATATTATATTCAATACTTTGCCTTTATTGGATTTAAGTTTCGTCTGCATAATATAAGACTTATTCATATTACTAGGAATTATTATATTTAAAGAATATTATCATTTTTCTTTGCATAATCCTCAACAACTAAAGCATAAAATGAATTTATTCTCAGTGTTCAAGCCATCTAACTAATCTGGAATTTTATTAGTGTTTAGGTCTTCAAAATATAATTCTTGCATCCTCAGTTTCTTGGCCTATCTAAGTTAACATAAATATATTTTTGCCTATTTACAATATTTAACAAGAGACTTTCATGTAAATAACTCTTTTTTAATGCTGTCAGAAAGTATTAGAAATTATACATAGATATTGCAAGAGTAAACAATATCTATAAAGAATAAAATCAGAAATGAGTATAGAACAAATCGCAAAAACCCTCAGGACGCCACTCAACAAACAAATTAATTTATATGGCAATTGTTCAATTACCTTGTTTCAATTGATTAAATTACCTGGGCAATTTGCCCGTTGCTCTGGCACTTCGATGTTCAAATAAAACCCAGTTGCTGATGTTTACCATTGTATTACTTAAAAAACATTCAATGATAATTAAAGATCTGATGTGATAACTTTCGAGCTTCATAAGGTAGCTCTCTATCTGATTGCGTATGGCTTTGGATTGGGACACATAGATTGCAAAGAAGCAATAGAAGACTATTTGCTCTAAGGAAAAGCTGAGATTTAATATCTAGATAATGAGCAGGTAATTCAAAAGAGTCTCATTATAACTAAGCCAAATAGCGAAGATAAGTTCACATTTAAATTGCGCTTCTATTATCATTCAGAATGTTAAAATTCGGAATAATAAGAATGGTGATTTTATATTAATGCTTATTCTCATCATCATAAATTAGATGAATTGTTGTATTTCTGAGTTAATGCTATAGAGAATATATGTCAAAAAGTTGAATTATCTATCATAACAGTGCAGGATAAATATCATCCAAAATGGGATAAAGTAACCAAAGGATTACAGTTCATTTCGTTTTGATTCTTAGGATTTAGATTGTGCATACTATTTGTAGTTTGTATAAATCGTAAAAATTAAATACTTTTTTAATAAACTTATTATCAAAATTACTTGAAATTGATGGCTTGTTTTTTAAACATAATTAATACTTGTTATGGGAGGTTCTCCAAGTAAAGTCCCATAGAAGCTTGTCAAAACTGTATCTTTTACAATTCCAAAAAATAAATACAAAAAATACAAAAAAGCCATTGTTGTGATTGGAAAGATGGGTTCAGGGAAATCCGCCTTTGTTAAAATGCTGGCTACTCCATAGGAAAAATAAAAAATAAAAGTTTAATGTTCTAATAAAAGTGTGACTATCGATTGTTCTCTCTATAGGGTGGATCCTGCCCTTAAACTATCCACTTAAGACTTGTTTGTTGTTGACACTCCAGGTTTAGATACCGAAGAAGCTGTTTTTTTGACAATTGATAAGCTTAATGAGTTTATTCTTCAGAAAGAGTTATAGATGGTAGCTTTGCTTTATATTCTGGATATTCATGCTGGGAGGGAAGAAAAAGAGGATGGTAAAGGACACATTTGCACATTCTTTGATCACATGAAATTGAGAAATTCAATCAAAAAGAAAATACTTACTTGCGTATTGTCTCGCTTCGATGAATACTATAAAAAACCAGAGACAAATCAGATATTAGATATTCAATACCAGCAAAGTTTTGCAAAATAAAACATTGAAGCTATTTGGAGTAGGAAAATTGAATGGATGAGCAAACCTCAAGAAGATTCTGCAGAATACGAGAAGATTGTAAATGATTCGCAGCACAGAGCGAACAAAATATTTGTTAATCAATGGAAGAAACTGAAAATGACTTTATCTCAAAATACTTTTCTGGAATTTGGTCAATATCTAGAGGATTCTTCGGTCTACAAATAGAAGAAGAAAAGATAAATGGGAACAATTTTAAAGTAAAATAAAAGTGTCACTTTTGAAATTTTGGAGAGAAAATTAAGTGTGAAAATGAAAGATACTTCAAATCTAAACTGGTTTAATTTTATCATTTAGAAATTATTCCATGGTACGCAACTGTAAGAATAAAAAAGTTAAGTTAATCTAGTTAAATGCTAGCATCAAAGAATGCTATGGAAGTAAATCCAATAATTTCTCAAGGATGAAGTATAAAGATGCACTTATATCATAGATTGTAAAATTACCATTCTCAATTCAGATTGGATCTAGGGCATTGAAGGATAAATTATTGACGAAAAAGATTAAAGGAAGATATTGAACTTTAAAACGAAAGAAGATAGAAAAGAAGCCAATATTAGTGAAGGTAAGCTCACGTTAAAATACAAAGTGAAAACTCCAACAGTTCCAGCATATGAAGATTTTTCAAAAGGAGTGGCTAAAGACATATATGGAAAATTATGATTTCTCCTCGAAGTTTATTAAAATCAGATTTACATTAATCAGTAGTGAATCATATAATGTTTTTGATGAATTTTTAGGAAAGTTGTTTTGAAATAAACTCAATTATAATATTCAGTGTATTTGGATTAGGATGTGAATATTAATCTATTGCAGTTATGATTTTTCAAAGAAAATTCTTTAATAATAGTTTGCTAATAAAATATAAACAAGTAAACCAATAGATAAAATCATAATTAAGAAAAAATTCTACTTTTATTAATTATTTATGAAATTTATATTTTAATGTTTATTGACAATAACTCATTTTCAAGACTGATCAACAGGATTTAAAGCATTCTACTTTTAATTGCTATTTCATATTATCCTATCTTAATTATACAAATGAATACTTTTTTATATAATCATAATACTTTTTTTGTCATGGACCTATAGATAGTCGGGAATTATTTTTAAGTCATTAATACTTGTTATGTAAGGTTAGCCAGAAGGTGTTGACACTGAGTTACAAACAGTTCCTAAAAAGGCATTGTTGTGGTTGGAAGAATGGGTCATGGTAAATCTTCCTTTGTCAGAATGCTTGTCAGTGATGAAGATAAATCTAAAATCTAAGCCAAGACTGATATAAGATCTGTGACTTCTAAGTGTGCTCTCTATAAGGCAGATCCAAACCGTAAACTACTATAATCATAAGATTTATTTATTATCGACACTCCTGGACTTGATTCCTAAAATTTTGATGTTTTTTTCATCTTAGAAAAGCTGAATTAGTTCATCTTAATAGAGAAATTATAAATTGTATCCTTATGCTATGTGTTGGATATTAAAGCCGGAAGAGAAGAAACTTCGTAAGGCAAGGGATGGATCTTTACTTTCTTCTAGCATTTAAAGCTTAAACACTCCATAAAAAAAGAAATTATGGTTTGCATTCTCACTCATTTCGATGATTATTATAATAAGGAACAAGGCAATCAAAAACAATTCCATCTATATCAAGAAAGATTTGATAAATAAGGTCTTGGAGACATCTGGAGGAGAAAAATTGAGTGGATGAGTTAGCCATCCAACGATATTGAGAACTATAATGATATCATTAAGAACAAAAAACATAAAGCTCATCAAATATGGGTAGATCAATGGATAAACTTGAAAAAACAATTAAGGTTTCCCAAATTTATAAGTTTTGAGGAATATAAGAATGATTTATAACATTTTGGAAAAATTGTCTTGAAGGAGATAGGAAAGATTTTAGATAACAATATTGGGATGAGTATTTAAAATATTACAAGAGTATGGGAGATTGAGGAACATCCCAAGAATCTTACCGCATAAGGAATCAGTGTAGGTTTAGGTGCAGGCATGCTTGTTGAAGGGATTATTGCAGGAACAGTAGCTACGGAAGCAGCTATCACAGGATTATTAGTTGCAGGTGCTGTTACAGGACCAATAGGCCTTTGTGTAGCAGGTGCAGTTTTCGTCATTGGAGGTATTAGCCTTGGTATTTATAAACTACTTAAAAAAGATTTTTACTGCAAAGTAAAATTAATACAAAATATAGGAAAAGCTTCTCCTATGGAAACAGTTAAAAGGATTTCAAGTCGGGGAATGCCAAAATTGCACAAGAATTTAAGGATCTACTCTTTACATAAAATCATCTCAATGGATAGAAAACGTCTCGGGATTAAAGATAAATAAGTAGAAAAAGGAAAAAAAATTGAATTTTAAAAGAAACAATGAAGGTTGGTAAACCAACATTTGGGCAGGGACGTTGAAGGCGACTTATCATGTTAAAACACCAACTATGTAAGCCTATGCCGAATTTTCGAAAAAGATAACAAAAGATTTTTATGGAAGTATGTGATTGTTTCATCAAATATATTTAAATATATTTTTAATTAACTTTCATATCAGTATATCATTATAGAAAAATAAATTATTATAGTTTTTGTTTAACCTTGAAGAGTTCGTTTTCGATAAAATTTTATAACTTTATTGTAAGACTATTAGTGATAAAGAAAATCTGAAATTTAATATCAGAACAATATTCAATTAATTAAAAGAGTTTAATTTTAACTGAACCAAAGAGAGAATAATTTTTTAAATCCAAATGGTGTTTCTTTTATCCACCACTCTAGTAAGCATATAATTAAAGATTAAGATGATTATAACAATAATAAAATACTTTTTCTAAAATACTTTTTTCTGAGTTGAGGCTTTAAGAGCCTCGCATTATTCATTCTCGTATTCATTACTTTTTATGGAAAATTCTTCTGAGCCTGAGGCATTGACTCTCATACAGCCTGCAAAGCCTAGAAAGGCAGTCGTTGTGGTTGGGAAAATGGGGCATGGCAAGTCAGCTTTTGTTAGGATGCTTGCCAAGAACAAGTCCTAAATAAAGGCATAGACTTCCACCAAATCTGTCACTTCAAAGTGTTCTTTCTATGAGGTGGATCCTGCTCATCAACTTTACTCTTAGGATCTGCTCATCATTGACACTCCGGGACTGGACTCTGATGATGCAGCTTTTTTTGTGATAGAAAAGCTCAATGAATTTATACTCGAAAATGTCTTGGAGATAGTGTCAATTTTCTATGTGTTAGACATTAAAGATGGCAGATAAAAAGGGGAAAAAGGAAAAAATCTTATGTTTACATTTTTTGACCATATGAGGATAAGGCATTCGATAAAAAAAAAGATTATGAGTTGTGTGTTGACCCATTTTGATGAATATTATTCTAGACAGTAGTCCAATGGTATTTTGTTTGATCAATATTAATAAGATTTTGATTAAGAAGGGCTCCTAAGAATCTGGAATAGAAAAATTGAATGGATGAGTGAACCATCCGATGATTCTGAAGATTACCTAAATATTATTCATAACTAAAATCATAAAGCACATTCAATATGGATTAATCAATGGAAAAAATTAAAGAAGAATTTATCTGTCAGCAAATTTCAAAATTTTACTTAATTTCAATAAGATGATAAAAAATTTAAATAAACTATTCAATAAAAGATGAGTAACATCATTCAAGAGAATAAGGGAGTCATAAATTAAAATTTTCCTCGATAAATTATGATTGAAAAGACCTATAATTTGATGAATTTATTAAGCATTTCTGCTCTCTATAATGCACTGGTTGTCAGTACTATCACTTCCATAAGAACTGCTTTAATGGAAGCGATTGGTGGGAGTGCAGTTGTTGTTACAGGTGGAACCACTGCTGCTGCTGTGGCGGCTCCTCTTGTTGCTGTTGTTAGCACTGCTATCGGATTTAGTTTTCTTCTTGCTGGTTTAGCTGAAGCCGCTGTAAATTTAATCTTAACATAAAGCGTAGACAATAGATGGAGATTACAGCACCTTCCTATGATATGGAAATAAATAAAGTAGTACCAAATTAAAAAGCTAGTCTAATGTACAAAAATTTAGAAGAATAAAATCTCCATTCTTAATTCAGAATGGATCACCAATGTATCAGGGTCAATTACTGATGAGAAAGGTAAAAGGCATATCTTAGATTTTGAGAGAAAGGGTGAAAAAAGGCAAGCTTCTATCAAATGTTCAGGCAAATTGAATCTTAATTATACGGTTAAAACTCCAACAAATAAAGCTTATGCAGAATTTTCTCAAGGAGTGTCGACTGCATTTTATGGAGGATTATGATTTTTAGATATTAGTTATTAAAATTAATTTCCTTATTAGTTAAGATAAAATAATTTTGTAAAATAACCTTGCAGAGATACTATCAATAAATAATATATCTGAGAAAACTCAATTGTTTTTCATTTTCTTAAGCAAATCATATATTTTTATGAAGTTTAGCCAATTTTTTTAAGAATATTATTTGGGACAAGTCTTTGATTAGAATGAAATTCTCATTAAAAAACGGAACTAATAATATTTTTTAAAGTAGCTAATAAATTATGGAGTGAAAATCATTCAAAAACCATCTTGTGGGATAGCAAATTGATTTTTCAAAAAATATAATAAAATACTTTTTCTAAAATACTTTTTTCTGAGTTGAGGCTTTAAGAGCCTCGCATTATTCATTCTCGTATTCATTACTTTTTATGGAAAATTCTTCTG
>Ga0302188_10001970_pt1 | contig 15308 bp, 16 predicted proteins | sample II_Bog_E2_1_FD_198783 | JGI IMG/M metagenome (GOLD analysis project Ga0302188, IMG submission 198783) | Peat permafrost microbial communities from Stordalen Mire near Abisko, Sweden - II_Bog_E2_1 | ecosystem: Environmental > Terrestrial > Soil > Wetlands > Peat | place: Sweden: Abisko...
TATGGTGGATAGTCAATCAAGTAGTATGAGGAAATAGCCTAACCCTAGCCAATAAAACTAAGAAATAGCAACTCTTAAATTGCACATCGACCATCAAAACTAACTGCTGAAGTTATTGAAATCAAAACTATAAAAATAGCGTCAAAAAAATTCCTATATGAAAACCACCTATGAAGCAAAATTAAAATAAATCCGCAAATTAAGGGATTGATGCTATATATTGTCTTTGATCATTCCACATCTTAATTAATTATTTAATTACGGTCATTAAGGCGTTAAATGACGAAAGAGTCAGTTTTTTGTAAAATGAAAAGCAAATAATAAAAATTGATAGAATCAAGCCTATTGCAATTTATGGGGATTACCCATCTTTTTAAGGACAGTCTCCTTTATGGAGAAAAGCTTGTCTACGAGCTCGTTATTGATTTATGTGATGTTCTAAAAGAATTACTTGTAGGATCTAAACCAATCTTCAGGTTACATATTGGCGTCAATCCTCTCCCTAAAATTAATTTAGAATTCTTTGAAGCTTCCTTCGTTACCTTCGACCTACATGAGAATTTTATCAACTATCCAGAGAGCACCTTCGTAGTATAGAGACTTATCATAAAATCCATTTTAGGTCTCAAAGAGTTTTATCCTCTCCTGTAATAGCTTGATTTCCCTTTCTTTGAGTTTGAGTTGATCCTCATATTGTCCCTTATTCTTCAAATTCTATAGTTTAGGTGGCGCCTTGGTCTTCTGCACACTTTTCATAACTCTAATTTCCTTCTTCAATCTCGTAATTTGTTTTTTTGCCAGCATTTCATCGTAGGATTCTTGCAGTTTCTTTTTAAGTTTACCAATTTAGTGATCATTATTCTATCGAATCTTTTTTATATTCCTCTCTTCTCGAGCTGTGTAAATTCGATTCATTTCGAAAAGAACCTCCTCAATACAATCCTCACTTAGATAATCGTACTTCAGCTTCATCTACAGCAAAATACGATAGCACTCAGTCGGAGACCACACCAGTTTTTCACTGATCTTTATATGAGTGCAATTGCACATCTTCTTGTCAATAGGCTTGAAGTTTAACTGATTAGCTTTCAGTCTCTTTAGGATATTACTTAGATAATGCAGGTTTTGCGCCTCTTCCATAAGGGGCGAGTATTATTTAAATGCTTATGTCTTCTTTAATAGCTCAACTAATCTTTATATCGTTCTGTTGGCTTAATTAAGCTCAAGCAATTGCTATCCTTTCCCCTTGCTTATCAATATATCGCTCTACGTTTTAGTTTGCTCCTCACTCAACTTTTTCACGTACATTTCATTGATTTCTTGCAGTTTTACTAACTCATTTTCCTTTGATTTTTTTTAAAACTACAGTGATTTGATTCTGAGATTGAGTCTTTAAATTTCCTTATTTAGAGGCTCTACTTTGTCTTCTCTGTTCTCGAAGCAATTTTCCTTCTACATCGTCTTTAATCTTTTTGTTTGATTCTTCAATTTATGCTCGTACTCTTTTTTAGTTGCTTCAAGCTCCCTTTAACTTTCGTTTTTTACTCTCTCAATCTACGATTTTAAATCTGAATTTTGCTGATGAGCTTCTTATAGTTTTCTCAGGAGATGAGCCAAGTTTTAATGATGCTGAGTGGCTTTACCTTCCTTGATTTCATGCTCGCGCTGATTTGATCGTACAAAGGAAGCGTGAGGTGTTTTCCCTTCGCTTGCCAATCCTTGCTCCTCCCGTCGTCCCTTGCACATTTGACTAAGATTTTTTGTTTCATTTATACTCTTCCATATGGAATGCAGTCTCTAATTCTACGAATATGGGTCTTCTTCAACGGAGCTTAATTCGCTATCAGAGCTCATATTAATTAACGTCAAATTATATGTTAACAATGTATATTGCAATTCTTAACTTTCCTTATCTTAGAGTAACAACATTATTATAGTGGAGTTGATAGCGAATGACATCCCAGCAATACATTAATTACAAATTATCAAGAGTTAGATTTGAAAATGATTTCATAAAGCCCCGTTATTATGTCTTCGTTCTTAAATAGCATCTCCATCAGTGACAGATAGTCCAATTTCTTAAATTCCAGCAGACTGATTGGGCCATTCTACTTAAAATAGTTTAAACTCGAAATTGCATGTCTACGCATCATCTACTTCTTCACCTCTTCGATGCACCTCATAAAGTATTTCTAGTTGTCATTTTTTTCGGCAAACTCCTTGGATTTTAATTTTTCCATTTCACTCGCAAAAAGCTAACTTCCTGTTTTTATGATTTACCCTCTACTTCGTAATTTTAACCTCCTTCTGTAATCATTAGGGCTAATTTTCTCTTTATCAGCTGTCTGAACTTACTATTTTTTGTTAATTACTTTATGATTGGTAGAGGTATCAAGCATCGAACCTGCTACCATTTATTCCTCATTGATTTTTCCCACCTCATAGTTGGCTCGAAAAGGGTTCCTCAAAGTAAAAGAATGTGCTTTGGAAACAGCAGCAGTTGCTCCCCTTCTTTCCACTTCCGCATTCATCTGAACATGCTTCGGAAAGAGAAATCTTTTATTATTGGGGCTTTTGTGTTATGATTTCGATTATTTTCCTTGAGTGTTCAATAAGGATTCAGCAAAACTAGCGGTGTTAAGCTTTTCCTTCTCAACGCTAGCTGACAGCTGCTTATTTCTTTTGGTCAAATTGGACAAATTCTTCTGTAGATACATGTTTTCGCTTTCCAATTCTTTTATTTTGATCTTTAGACCCTATATTTCTTGGTCTTTCTTTATGATCTTCTCGGATATTTTAAGACTTCCCTCTCTGAATATAATTATTTGCTTTTCAAGACAATCGATTTTCTATTGGTAGGCGATTTCACTATTGACATTATTGATTGATCGCCGTTTTATCTCCTCGATTTACTCTTTCACTTTTTTGACGTGGTTACGATATGCCCCTAAAAACTCAGCCTCGTATTTGCCAACGATTTTCTGAACTTCCTCATCAAGTCTGTCCACAAATCGCAGCAGTTATTGGTGAGATTATTGAATCAGCTCCTAATTTGTTTTTTGCATGGCCATTTTGCCCTTTCGACGGCGAAAAGAGTTGCTGGGGGAATCTAAGCAAGAGAGCTAGTCTTTCTTTGATAAGGTTGGTCTGAGTTCAGTAATGTTGAGAGCAGGCGGACGTTTTTATTCGTGCATAATGAATAAATAAAATCAGAGTTGCATATATTTTCTAAAGGAATTATGATGACTATTGAGTTTAATTTCTTCAAGATTGGGTTAGAGTAGAATATCTTGATCATGGTATTAGGTTTAAGTTGCTTTGATTCATGTCTACTGGCGATCTTTACATATTACCTGTGAACCACTAGATCCAGTATATTGTAATAAGGACCAGCGATTGATAAATCCATATCCAAGAATCAATAATGAGTGATCACATATAAATAAAATTATATCATTATTAGCGCATACTCATTGCAGCAGCATTAGAAGTCTTGAAACCTTACTTGCTGTTTTTCGAATCAGATTCATCTCCACATCAATCTCATCAGAATGCGAATTAACCATTTTTTAAGAGTTTACGGCTGAAGTTTTATCATGAATGAAGTTGCAGCGGTCTCCGTACATGCAAAACATGTCAATTTTAAAGCTTCCACATTCTTTTGTTTTATATTTAGAGTTAACCTGGTCATTTTTGCGGAGTTCCTGAGATCCGTGAGCAAATTTGCACTTCTTTCCATAGGGGCAATAGCCATTCTCCATAAACTTTTTGCATAACTGAGATTTGATCTTGTCCATTCTGGGCTCCACAGATCCTCCATCGGAGTCGATGGTTTCACTGGAGGGGCACTTCTTATGGGTGCGGGGTTGGTTGTAAGCGGAATTGGTGCAGCATAGAGGAGTTCTTCTTTGCATTACTGGTAATTTGGCAAATACTGAATATTTATATTATGAGATCGTAATCAGTAGCAGTAATAGGTCGATATTGACAACGGGTAAGGATCATTTCTGGTCTAATCATTATTCCAATGGATTGATCTAATGTGTGAATTGATGCACTATTAGTAGATAACGCGTAACTTTATAGTTTGACGTTATATATGGGGCGCTGCCATTAGATATCTCTTTATAAATTAGTAGTCTTATCCATTTTTACAACTAAACTTTCACACTTTAGACATTGCCAAATCATAAAATACATTTAACGCTAAATTGTATCTTTTTGAAACAGCCAATAAAATTAATGCAAGTTTTTGTCGCCTTGACTGCCTTTCATTTTCCATGTTGTCAAATCATGGTGGATAACCCTATATTTTTTTAATTATTGCTGTTGAGAGATGAGGACACAATCATCCTTATTAAAATAAATCCTTAAATGAATAAATATCAAGCTTCTGGAATCTAAATTTTAGCTACTTTATCCAGGACATCATTGATCACTTGCGTATATCTGTCAATTAGTTGCTCTTTCTAATCACCTGTAGGATTGAACTATATAAAACAGCTTGAATCGCTTTTGAAATAGGTTTAAAACAGGATTGAGTACGCCACTTGCAGTCTGACTTTCAAATCTGCGAATATGTGACCATTTATCGATTAGTTTTATAGGGCCAGCGAAGTTACAGTCAGCTCGTTATTTAACACTCCCTATTTTATTTATTTAACAATAGATAGCTCGTTCCAATTGTTAAAGCCTTATTGATAAAAGGCGTAACTGTCCATCCCAGAATGGAAATCCAGATAGACATCGGGTTTGCGCTACTAAATCCGCCAGTTTAGGCAAATGGTGAGGGGTTGGCTTATAGGATATTCTCCGCCATATATCTCACTGTTCTACGAGACGTGATAATGGTTAAAATCTGTCGGAAAATTTCTATTCGAATCAACATCTACGATATCGTGACATATACTATTTTAATTTTTGCGAATGCATCCGTCCTAGTTGTTGATGAAAGTCTCTCGATTGGCATTTCCCTCATAAAATATTTGAATAAAATAGTGACCAGTGAGATCGGCTTGAGTGGCGTATTGGTTGAGCCAGTTTAAGCATATCTCTGAGGTGATGATCTATCGCGCGTGGATATTGCACATAATGATAGCCTTTAAAGGAGCTGATGGATTGCCAATTTAAAGATATTTGTAGCGATCAGTGATGTTGCAAGTTTTCTAACTGTCAGGAGTCGTACTTTAACAAACAATGGATTTGATTTTACAAGAGAATCGGTTTGTTGCTCAAGTTGCTGGTGATTATGATACTGGTATTGATTTGAGTAAGAAAGGTGAAGAGCCTATAAAGATAAAGTCAGAAGTAAAATGGCGGTAATGTAAGCAGTCATATTTATAATATTGCCATTGAATAAATCTTAAGCTTATTTTAGATTATTGTAGAAGAGATTACCTCTGAATCGATATTAATAAAGCCACCATTCCATCAATATCCTCTCAAGATTATCAGTGATCAACACCGTTTAAGTATTGACTAAATAGTGAATATTTGGCGCTATCGTGCAGATTATAATCGGAAACAATTATACTGATGAAAAGGAGTGAAATCAGGTAAATCTTGAAAAAGAAGGGTAGCGGCAAACTCGATAGTTACTTAATCAAAAACAGCAAGAAAAAATAAAGTGAGCATGATTTGATGAACATGCTGCAGACTTGGACCCACCATCTCCTCTACTCTAAAAATATATATCCCAAGTAAGCTTTCCAAGAAAGACAAGTTTTGGGAATACCTGTCTATGTGGCTCTGTCGCCTCCCCTAAAAGAGTATCTTGATGGATTCTTTGCCAAAATTAAACCACACATAGATTGTATTAATCACATCCAGGTACTGTTTTATAGAGCTAATGACCAGTTGATAGAGGTTAATACTGCTCATATATAAAACTTAGAGCAAAAACAATGCTATTCGAATTAGGTGGAGGAATAGGGACAGCCCCTCAATTTACTGCAGAAATAGATTCAGTTTAAATATTTCTTAAATAATTTGAAGAGTCAATTGGAAGTGGGATATAAAAGAGCAGCAACAGAGGAGGTAACATTCAAATTGAGAGTGGGCTATAGATTAGAGAGCAATCATAAAGACACTCGAAGTATGCTGGATGGGTGGGTGGCTCAATCAAAGATAGGCGAGGATAGTGGGCAAATAGTTGGCCATCTCATATCTCCCTATTTGAACTTAATATTCGAAATTGGCAGATGATCGGTTTAAAATTGATATTTTTGTTCAATCTAAACAGATACTAGTGATAGATAATAAGAACGATGAATCACTTCAGGAAAGTGCTCAACCACTTAAATCCCTCAGCATATCCTTTCTTCCTGGCGACACTGCACATGAACACTTAGACTGGCCTATCGCTTTTATCACTCTTGTTCCAAGACTCCTTCGGCTATATTCCGAGGGCTTTTCTCATTTCATCCTATGGAACTGCTCCATTTTTATCTATTTTGTTACCCAGAACGACAATCGGTATTTTTTACAGTTCGGGCATTTATAGAATTCCCTGCAGCTCAATACGACTCTCCTCAAACCTTTTTGAATTCGAAGAATCAACTAGATAGATGATACCATCGACATCAGACACGTAGTTTCTCCAGGTTTTTCGGGCTGCCTCATGACCACCCAAATCCCAAGCTTTGAAGTTGATTTTCCCCATAGTGAGTTCTTCTGAGTATGGTTGTTGAGTGGGATCCATCTGTTTCATGACATCCTCTTTAAGTCTAAGCAAAAGAGTAGTTTTCCCAGCGTCATCAAGCCCCAGAAAAACAATTTTAGCTTTCTTGTTAACCAGTCCAAGGCTTTCAAGAGTGGACTTAAACCAATTAAAAAACCACATTTTATTTAGTATTGACAAGTAATAGAATTTGGGGAGTCTATGCCGTTTATAAAATTAAAGTCATCATATGATAACCAGTAATCATCGAATATGTAACTGATCCATTTTCTGTTTCCCTTTTGCCTGATAACTTAACAATTCATTGGAAGGAATGCGCCAATCAAATATTTGCGGTTACAGAACATTTATCAATATTGAATTCATTGGCGGGAATAGTTCCTGCTTAATTATATCTATACCATCATAGGGTGCGATGGTTCAAAGGATCATTATAAGGGATTTAATATTGACTGTTTTCAACCAAATTACGATGTTGGCTCATCAATGCAATTAATAATTAAATTTTAAAATGTAGCAACCCAAAATCCTAGTGGCCATCCGCAAGCGTCCCCTATCCAAAAAGTAAGCATCCAAAGGCGAGAGTGACATCGTGGCAATCAAGACTGGCGATACGATCATCGTCAGCGAATACAAGTACATTTCCAATAATAGAGGCAGAAAGTGGATCTCACTAAATTTTTAGAGGAAACTATCTTTAACTTCGACTTCGCCTTCAATTAAGAAACGCAGAATGAAGAAGTACCTTTTTAGTCAAATAGATTTACGATTCGGCAGTCAGACCACTCGTCGATTCGGCCTTCCAGGGAGCAAAAGTCACATGCTTCGCTTATGGGCAAACCGGATCGGGCAAAACTTTCACCATGAATGGCAACATCAGCCAGGGAGTATACGGACTCTATACGTTAGGAGCCAACGATATCTTCGAGTATCTGCAGAATGTAAAAGCCATCAAATATAGCCCCAATTTCGACATCTAAAGGCCAAACTGTCATTTTTCGAAATTTACTGTGGCAAACTGTTTGATTTGCTCAATAAGCGGCAGGAGTTAAAATTGCGAGAGGATAACAAAAATAACATAAACATCATTGGGCTCGAAGAAGCCAGCATAACATCATGTTAGTAGTTTATGAACTATCTTGCACTTGGCAGTCAGCAAAGAGTCACTTCGCAGAACTCAGCAAATTCTGACTCTTCGCGATCGCATGCCATCCTTCAGATTTCGTTGAAATAAGGCAAGAAATTATTCGGAAAAATATCCTTCATTGACTTAGCTGGCAACGAGAGGGGAGCTGATCACATGGACATGGATAAACAGACCCGCATTGATGGAGCATAGATTAACAAATCGCTTCTTTCGCTCAAATAGTGCATTCGCGCTCTAGATCAGGGAAAAGGACATACCCCTTTTCGAGGTAGCAAGCTAACAATGGTGTTGAAGGATTCTTTTGTAGGATTTTGTAGGACATTGATGATCGGAAATATTTCGCCTTCTTCTGCATCTTCTGAAAATACGCTCAATACTTTGAGATACGCGGACCGAGTTAAGTAACTGAGAAAGCCTCAGGAGGGAGGGACGAAGTAGGAAATGAAAGCAAAAGAAATGATGCTTCCCCGCCAAAATAAAAATGCGATTCGAATCATGATTGATAATGACGATGACCTAGAGGATATTGCTCGTAAGCGAGATGAGGCGGAGAAGGACTATAGAGGTGTCGATGATCCAAAAAATAATAGTAGGGAAGAGGTTAATCTCCGCAAAAATTCAATGGCGGCAACCAAGATTGTTCCTATTGTCAAAGACAATAAATCGAGTTCTTTAGCTAAAAATTACATTGGTGGAAATAATTTGAATAATAGACCGCTCTCCAACAATCTTGTTGGGCAGCAGCCAAATCTTCTTGGAAAGCAGCCGGCAGCTAATAATCAAAAGAGAGAGGCATATGGCGAGAAAGTAGAGCCATTGGTGATGAATAGATACAATAGTTCCAATGGCGGAGGAGGAGTTGTTAAGAAATAAGAGCCCATGGAAATTGAATCTGCCCCCTACTACGTCCCCATCAACGCCAAAACCTTTGGCGATAGGCAGACGACTATTAACCATCGTACCTCTTATCAGCAACAACAACAACCACAGCCAACCAACTACCAACCAGTGATGAGTGCGAGAATGACTCAAAACTACTCGATGGTGACCAATCCCCTCCATCAGAATTCTGTAAACCTCAATCAAAGCAACTACAATGATTTTACTAATCCCAATTTAAGGAGGAGTCAAGCCACAAATAACTACATGTCCAACGTTGGTAATAATAATAGTATAAACAACCTCAGCCATTCCAATTACCTACCTCACAATCAGAATAATTATCTCCAAAACTCAAATAATGGACCTACTAACTTTCACCCTGCCTATCGCCAGCAGTAGCAATATGCTCAAAATTCCAACAAAATTGCTCATGAACAACCGCAAGTTCAGTCGGTTCCCTAAAAATGGTAAGATTTAATCAATATTGTTACAATGAGTGGAGATCCCGATCTCAATGGTCAACTCATCACTGAGATGAACAAACGCCTCTTCAAATAAGAAGAAGAACTGATGCGGAATCATTCTGAAACATTAAGGCGCGAGATCGGTATCATCAAATCTGAGATGGCTATGCTAAATGAAATCGAGATTGATCGTAGCAAGATAACCAGTCGTGGGTACGTTCAGTTCGTGCAGGAAAACATTGAGGAGAAGATCAGTAATCTCTAGATGTTAAAAGAGCAGTAATTTTGTTATTATTTAGTCTAATAAGCTTTACTTATAAGTTAGACGAGATGGAGGAGATCTAAAACGTGAGAGTGGGCAAATCGGGCAACGATGACGAGCAATTGCTGGATGATATAAATTGACTTGTCTTACTACCAGCACTATAAGCATTATTGCTTTTGGATTTGATGATTTCCATTCTTGTAAGATTTGAATTTAATAGAAATAATTCTATATACATTATGATGGAAGAGGGCGCCGGTATTATCGTCATGAAAGACATGGCAACTCCGCATTAACATATCAAAGTCAGTTAACATGAGATATCCTTTTCCAATAATGAAGAGAGTGTGCAGGAAACTGAAGAGGATATCGAGTATCAGGTTGTTCAGACCATCAGTAAACGAAGTAAAGCTAACTCTAAATCCAAAAATATCAAACCAATCGTCACATTTATGCTTGGTGTTGCCATCTTAATATTGGTTTTCCTTAGTTTTAGTTTAATTTCTGTCGATTAAGTCAGCATTAAAAGTGTTAACCCTCCAATCAAATCAAAGGATGAATTTCCTAGTGAGTCTAAAATTAATGAGGCTGCATTGCCTTCAACTTAAAGTGGCATTTAATATGTTCCAAATTGGTAAAAGGTGGCCAGCCCCTTTTCAGTAATTCCCAAGGAATTAACTTTAAAATAACCCGAAAATGATTCTTTAAGTAAGTCGGCGCCAAGATAAATGAAATAAGTATATATTTCTATTCCTAATCCCTAGATACAGAAGAACCCTCATTTACACACAGCCACCCAATAGCATGATCATGAGAAGACACCCCTAAACTATTCAACAATGGGCATTCCAGAAGTAGGCAAAACATTTAATTTTACTAACGTTAAAATTTCATAATTGTACGACTATGAATCGATAATGAATGAAGTCTTCAAGCCTTACAATGTAAATCTAACTTAATGCAGGATACGAACTGCGAATTGTAAAGGTACGGAGACTATGCCGACGGAGGATATTTATTGTGCAAAAACCTAATGGATTTATCAGTTGCCCTCATTAACTTAGGAGTGGAAGGAAGAGATTTCTTTGGCTGCCAGCTTACCACTGCTTTCCCGATGGCCAATTATCAGTACGATTGTACCAATGGACAGCGTCCAACCTGTCCGACCAACAACAATACTAACTATTTTTCGCCCTCTTGCCTTGGTGACCGAACAGAAAAATCACAATTTACTCAATTTTATTCTCTCAAGGATGTGGTTGATAGTCGCAACCTCACTCACAAACGCGTAACAATGAAAATTGATATATAAGGTGGAGAGTGGCCAGGATTTAGAACATTTCCATTGTAATACTTGGATTATGTCGACCAATTTATCTTAGAGATACACAACCCTGGTCGAGGAATGTCGCAAGGAACGTTTTGGGGCAATGCTGACATTATTAAGAGTTTAGGTGAAAAGTTTGTGAGTGTCAATCTGCACATGAATAATAATGCTTGCCTAGGTCAGCAAGCAATCCAGTCTAAAAGCAGAAAATTCCCTGCCTTTGCGATTGAGGTAACAATGGTGAACAAGCGGATCATTACTCTCAATTCTAACTCTCGTTCCTACTCTCTGAACAGTAAAAATCATCCGAACGCTCATTTTGTTGACTGCCAAATGACTGATGAGTGATAGAATATATTAAATTTAATGATTTACGATATTACTGTAATAATTGGGATATTCATCAATAGCTCAGATGATTTTAATGAGTTTCTTTTAGAGTTAACGGTCTAATGAATCGATGCCTGTACACTTTGAATCCCTCCTTCTCGGCCATGTCTTGAGGAGTGGTGTTTTGAGTCACTGCTTTGAAGAATGAGTGCAACATGGTGTAGTTATTTTTGCCTGTATGAACAGTCGAGAAGCCTACATGTTTTATTCCTGATAAAGCCAGCATAGCGGAAAAGACTGGATGCCCCCAACTGTTAAATCCGGCAACAGGTCTCAGATAAACGTGATAATCTTGAAAGCGGGAGTTTATTTCTCGAGGGAGTGTGCAAGTGTCATCGAGAGGAATGGCAATAAGGTTTTTCTTACAATCAATGATAGCTTTGCTCATGGACCCTTCAGGAGTGAGATCTCTTGATTTCCCATATGAAATGATACCATTCCCATTTCCCATAAAGAGTAGAGTACGATAGAAGTTGATCCTGTTCAGAGTAGTAATCTTCGTACTAATGTTCCTTTCCAGCAAAATCATGACAAAATCATCGCGAACGTTAAACCACCCCTTTGTTTTAATGTCGAATGCTCTTCGAGGCACGGGCGTATTGCTGAAATGAGCGCGAAATCGTTTGGGCTCCCGAAACCTTTTTTTATCGACTGATTCCGCTTGATATTACAGAGGATTTAGCGATCTTTGTTTGTGTCCTTTCTCTGTATTTATCAAAAGTTACTGTATGGTTCCTTTTCCAGTTGATGCAGTCTTTGATCGATTTTCCTTTTTTGAAACTCTTTGATGATCTCCATATCCTTCTTACTGACAGCATTTTCCTTAAAATCATTAAACTTCGTAGCGTAGTTCGAAAAATCGAGTAAGTTGATTCTCCCCTCGTGTTCGACGTTGAACTTCTTGATATAATCTTGGACATCGAAGTCGTAGCTATTTCACAGTGTAATTACTTGGCTTCTCGGTTGATTTTGTCAGCTAGTTATTTTTTGGATTGGTCAGCTGTCCATTTGTTTATGTCCGCTTCCTCGATGTTCATGGTCTTTTCATGAAGTTTAAATTTTTTCTCATGGGCTCTTATCCTATTAAAAAATTCTGTGTTGCGATTTCCCAAATCTGAATTGAAGAAGCGGCCTCGTCGAATCAAAACTAGCCACATTCAATTATTATTTGTTAATTATAATAGAGATGATTATCATATCAAAATGGCTGACAACTACTAATATATTATTTGATAAATATGTATAAATCAAAATCTACCGAGGGTGTCAGCACAAGTTATCTTGAAACCAGTTTGGCTTTGCACTTATTATAGAGTTGTTCCCTCTGCTATTTCAGTCAAGATCAGCCTTCCCGATCTGTTTTCAAATACTGCTAACTCAGTGATCACCATCGACACCACACCTTTCGCTGTCAGAGGCAATTTGCATGACTCGAGAAGTTTAAGTGATATTTTACCATCCTTTGATTTGGCGGAATGCTCCATCAATACGATAACTTTTGATCCACAAGCAACCAAATCCATGGCCCCTCCCATACCCTTCATCAGTTTTCCTGGAATTATCCAGTTCGCAATATCGCAATCCTAACTCACTTCCATTGCTCCCAACATGGTCACATCAAGATGACCACCTCTAATTATAGAAAAAGACTGAGAGGACGAGAAGTAGGAACCTCCAGGAAGCAGAGTAATAGTTTACTAAATAACTATAAAATTACTTTGCCAGCATTAATATTCTTGCCTGAGGCTTGCTCGACAGTGGGATAAGGCCCAACTCCCATAATACCGTTCTCACTCTGCAAATTAATTTTAATGTTAGATGGTAATACTGAAGGTAGTAGAGTCGGTATACCGATCCCAAGATTTACATTCATCCCATTGGATACTTCTTTTGCCGCTCTCGTTGCGATTTTGAGTCTAATCGGATTATTGCTTTTATTCTTAATTTATCCAACATGAGAAAAGCTTACTTTTCCACCCCTTAAGTCAGACTCTCTCACCATAGTCTTTACTTATGACTCCCCGCTGATGTTTAATCTCTCAGAGAATACCTAAGAATAAGGTGATTTCGGGTCATTCTTATAGACGCGGTCCACATAAACTGCAGGGATGTGGACGCATTCAGGATCAATCTCACCATTTTCAACGATCTATTCCACTTCAGCGATTACACACTTCGCAGCCGTCGCCATATCTGCGTTAAAATTTCTTTCAGTTTTTTCGAACTGTAGGTTGCCCATTTTATCAGCCCGTTTGGCCTTGACCAATGCAAAATCTCCAACAATGGATCTTTCCAACAAATATCTTTTGCCATCAAATTCCATGGTTACTTTTGGCTCTGACTTGATTTCGATGGCAGGCCTTCCTTTTTAATTTAGAATAGCATTTCCCTTCCCGTCTGTTTGATATTTAATATGAAATCCTCCCTTTTCAATAATGGTATTGACTCCCGTCGCTGTAAAGAAGGCTGGAATTCCAGCTCCTCCAGCTCGTATTTTTTCAGCCAGAGTGCCCTGAGGGCAAATCTACAGTTCAAGTTCTCCACTAAAGAATTGTCGCTCAAACTCAATGTTTTCGCCAACATATGAAGATATCATTCTTTTGATTTGTTTATTTCTGAGCAGCACAGATAATCCCCAATCAACTTTGCCCTATTTATCACCAACTCCACAGTTGTTTGAAGCAATGGTAAGGTCTTTAACGCCCAATTCCTTGACTGCTTGAATCAGGTTCATGGGAACTCCAGAAATACCGAACCCTCCAACTAATAAAAGGGAGCCATCCTTAATCCCTTTGACTGCCTCCTCTGCGGTTTGGCAAACCTTTGAAAAATAGTAGAACTTCCTTGTTAAAAACGAGGAAAGCATCAATTGTGTTGAAATATAATAAAGTACAATAAAATTTGGCAATTAAAGCCACTAATCCCCACAATTGAAACCCCAAATATAATCGCTATACATCTTTCTGACCACACCACCGTCCGATTGGCAATGAGTTAAAATGATGAATATTTACTACTATGGAGATATTTGCGATCGTAATCCTTAATCTTCAAATTTAGATATTAATAAATACAGCAAAACTAATTTTACGCCTAAGCCTTAAAAATCATAAATGATCATAATCTGACACCAATTGACTCAGCAGCTTACCTTTCGCTTAAAATGATCCACAAATATATAAATTATTACAAAAATAATAGGAATGTTTTTTGTTGAAAATGAAAGCTCCCTTTTACTTTTTAAATTATTTTTTCATCAGTCACCTATATTTGGACAATATATGATGGCTGAGATTTTGAATCGGAAAGTTAAATATCATTATTTATTGATAATTATTTTTTATTTATGGCTGTTCTTTTGTCGCCAAATACCTTTGGCAAACTCACTTCATGTTATTACATAGATGAGTCTTTTTGCGACAATTATTCTATTCGTAATTCATAAACAAATCAATAAGCTTTAACCAAATTGGAATATCAGGAAAGAGCAGCATAAACAAGAATTACCCTCGAATAATAAAAACACCAATTTAGCCCGTAAGACAGAAGAGATCAGTACAAAGTTAAATATTGAGCTCGGTCATTGATCTTATCAAATTTATCAAATGTGTTAAAATTAAAAAACTCTATTGAATATCATTACTACTATAATACGCGGATATCCTTACCCCAATATCTCTGTTTTTAAACTGACCTTTTTGACCAGTATGTCTTACCGGTTTATAGTTTATAACTATATGGCAATCATATCATTATACTATTAATTATGTTCCGTTAGCAGCAAAAGCAAATTCACTGTGATTGCTCTCTTTTTTCTTCTACATCAACCCCTTTTCTACATTTCAGAAGTCCGCAGCCCATCAGTCATCATCTAACAGAAGCCAAATCAAAAAAGTCGCTGAAGTTTCGTAGCAACTCCCGCTGCAAAGACCAAAGCCGGCTAACAATAATAAAGAAGCTCGCATAATAGTCCATATAAAATAAAATATAAGTTAGTCGTCAATTAGTCAAAAAGCAATTCAGTAAGCAACTGCCCACTGAAATTCTGAGGAAAAGGGAGTAGAGGTAGTATTGCAAAAATAATGTTGAATCCAGTAAATAGTAGCTTGCAAAGTCTCGTATAAACCTGAAACTGAAGCATAGAGGAGCATTCT
>Ga0302188_10001982_pt1 | contig 15276 bp, 8 predicted proteins | sample II_Bog_E2_1_FD_198783 | JGI IMG/M metagenome (GOLD analysis project Ga0302188, IMG submission 198783) | Peat permafrost microbial communities from Stordalen Mire near Abisko, Sweden - II_Bog_E2_1 | ecosystem: Environmental > Terrestrial > Soil > Wetlands > Peat | place: Sweden: Abisko, Stordalen...
CCCAACCCCAACCCCAACCCCAACCCCAACCCCAACCCCAACCCCAACCCCAACCCCCAACCCCAACCCCATTTTATTGAAATTAAAAAATAATACAATATGTATATAATTGATCAATAAAATGAATTTCCTATTTTGTAGTTCCTGTCAATATTTAAGTGAACTTTTTTAATTTAGTTAGCTATTCTTGATATTTGATCTGAACAGCTTGGACAAGATTTAGTATTGATCAGCTATTATATAGAATTGCCTAGCTTTACAGTATCCAAAGCAAACTATTTTCTAAGATTTATTAGGTATTCCTGCTTGAACTCCCAATTCCACAACCATTTTTTCATTTTTGAAACAAATTAACGAATGCACTTTGCTCTAAAATTACAAATCTTATTAGATTCCTAGTCCTGAATAAGAATACTCATACCTTATTTTGAAACATCTTAAAAGATTTTAGCAAAAATTATTTGACTTCCTCAAATTTATTCTCAAGATGTTGATTTTTCTTTTCCCCAATCTACCTACTAATAATTTTCATTTAATTGATAAGGTCATTCTCAAATTGATTGAAAGGATGAGTCTCGTAATTTAATTTGGATGCAAGTTCGTTGGATTGAAGATATACAGCATACTAATATATATCTTATTCTATGGTTTTATATTAGACACTGACAATTTTCATCATCTAACTTGTTTTACTCACATACTCATATATTTATTAGGCTTTGGTTTAGTGCATTTTCACAATTTACTGGCTGTGACGAAGTTAATAAGTTATATTGGTGATTTATACTTCAAGATGACGAATTGATTCAGATTGGTCTTCGATAATATTGAGTTTGTCTTTCAAAATTATGTCTTTTTATGTGATGCACTTTGATAAATAGCTTCTTTACTTAATCAGCTCCTTGATTCTCTATTCTAAAGTTTTGTTAATCTAAATATAGTCGGCAATCTTTTTCTTTTCTTCAAAAGACTTGTTGAGGCATGACTCATGATCATAAAAAACATTCACTGTTGAGTTGATAATTTTCAACTCTTCTCGTATTTATCCTTTTTTGTTATTTTCGCAAAATTGTTTTAACTTGTGATAAAGGAACCGTAGTTCGTTGACTTTGCGATATAATTTGTTGCAAGAACTAGAATCCTTAGTTGACAGGTAGTTGAGTAAATATTCAAATACTTAAACAAAGTAACTTTTTTCAATAATATAGGTATTAATTTGAGATTGAAACAGATAAGATTTTGATTATAAAATGCGAACAAATTCACCAAGAAAGCCAGATAAAATTTCATTTCGTCTGATCCGCTCATTTTATAATTCATCTATTTTATTTTTTTATGTTTAGAAGGAAATTTAGTTATTTTCTTTGTTTGTTATAATCTATATCTTATTTAACTTTTTAGTAATTGAAGAATTTAACGATTACTTTGCTTGATTTTTGAATTCGCTCTTACATTTTTTCAATTTACGTTCTTTTTATGCGCTTCCGTTTCTAAAATTCCAATTGTTTGATAAAATTCTGAGATGAGATGCCTCTAGTTTTTTAAAGATTAGAACCTCACTGCCATCGAACTATTTTTTTTGAAAAACTGATTAATTTCTAAGAATCAGTTGCTTTTTTTATATTTTAAAGTCTCGAGTTTTTATTTTCATTCCTTCTATCGAATGATTTAAGGTATTATAATGAATCTCACCCAATTCCAAATAAATAATACACATTAAAATTAACCAATATTCCTTTAATTTTTAAGTCAATCATTAATCCGCAAATGATTTGGCTAAAACAATCGAAAATAAGTTATATTTTTTTCGTGGAAGGAATAATAAAATGAGTTGTTTTTTAAATTTATTCGATTAGAATCATATTCATCTCTTAATCATCCAGTTGTTTGTAAACCAGTTAGAATGCTGATATTTAGTGAAATAATATCACCATTGTCTGTTTGAACTGCCAACCAATTACTGAAGATATCTTACTTATTAAAAATAATTCCCTCAGCAATAGATGAAAACCAGCAAGATATGGGGTCTACTACATCATCTAGCTTCAATTTATTGCAATATTTTATTAATATATCATCATTCATCTGACTTGTTCAATTTTTGTTGTTCTAAGTTATAGAGGCTTTAATATTTAGAAAATACGCAATTGTTCAGCTTTCGGCCTTCATTCCTCCCCAAATAATGTATTCCCAATCATTAAATTTATTGTGAAATTTTAGTTGGTTAGATCCTCGAGCAAAGACTTATATCTTTCGATCTTGTTCTTCTATTTTATCATTCTTAATTATAATCGGGATCAATATAAGAATTCAAAAAATTTAAGAAATCTATCGAACCGTGGCATTGTTTTGACAAAAAAATCCGATAAATCTTGGAGTCTAATGCACAATTATTATAACTATTTTTATCTCCTCGGAAATCCACTCCATAATCTTTCTTCTAATTTCCTTCACTTTTTTTGCGAATGAGTTCCAAGCAGTATTTAAGGCCCTCATTCATATTTCTTCTGATAAATTTAGGTTCACTAAGTTAGTATTTCACAACATACGAGGAATTCTTTACTTATCCCTTTGCAATCCCAAACGTATCAACTAAAATAGTGAGTGAGTGATATCTTCTGCGTTCTCTAGTAATGATTGACTTAAATGATTGATTTTAATTAGATATTCCTTTTGAATCGCTCAAACTAATAGTCTTCAAAGGTGATTTCTTTAATATCATTTAAGCTCTTGCATGTCGAATCAATTTAAATAGTATTTTTTTTATTTAATCACATTTATCATCAGGAATTTTGATTTGGCTATCGCAAAGATAATTCTTTTAAGTTTTCATTTATTAAGTAATTTGTATTTAAAAAATACTCCATTGCTAATCTAAAATCATAATTTGTATTTTGCAAAAAAGGTTTATTATTTTTTAAAATTTACATCCATTTGATGATTTTGGGTTAACCTTTTGTTTAATTCAAAGTATAAATATATCTAATTATCATGATTAATAAGAATTAAATGGACGAGTCACCAGATCAAGAATCCATTTAAAATGCAAGGGTTGAACAAGTATAGCCTTAGACCATTTTCGACGTTTTTAGCATTCATATATAGAGTCCAATTAAGAAAAAAAAATAAGAAGTTAATATAAGCATTCCTCAATCCTCAATCGGATATCGAGCAGATATCGATGGACTCAGAACGATATCAGTTATCGCAGTTGTCGGTCATCATGCTTGGACTGGCATTTTTCGTGGAGGATTTATAGGAGTTGACATTTTCTTTGTGATATCGGGGTATTTAATTTCAAAAATTATTTTCAAAGAGCTTAGAAAGTAACAATCATTTTCCTACTCTAAGTTCTACAGCAGAAGAATAAGAAGGATATTTCCTGCCTTAATTGTGATGCTCATTTATTCCTTTATTCTCCTTTGTCAATGTTCTAATTCGGAACAGCTCAAGGAAGCATCAAGATCATTTATAGCAGCAAGTTTGATGGTAATTAATCTTCATATGATGTACAAGCAATATATTGGCGATAATACAGGGAGTTATGTCCAAGTACTCTGGACTCTCGGAATAGAGGAACAGTTTTATCTCTTTTGGCCACTCTTTGTGACTAAACTTTGGAAGTTATCTATGAGGAAAGGATTAATTACGATTGGAATTGCCACCTTTATTTTATTTTAACTATACTTGGACAATAATTGGAAGGAGTTCTATATCAGTTTTTATTTTCTTCCATTTTGGTAAATGTTGGTTGGATGCTTTGTGGCATATTACTAATAAAAGAAGATTCAAAAACAGTAAAATTCATAGTAAGCGATGCTAACAGAGAATGTAAACCAAATAACATATAGGCACATGGAAGACCGGAAACCTTATGGGAAAGGGCAAAAAGTATCAAGGGAATCATATCATCTATTGCAGCAATTTTAATAATCTATTCCATAGCAAAACAGGATTTTATAGATAGATGGGTTTATTGGAATTTATTAGCGATATTGAGCACAGCAGTCTTTATCCATTGTGAAAAGGGTATTTTCAATGATTTGATATTAGGAAACAGGGTAGCCATATTTATCGGGAAAATCAGTTACTCGTGGTACCTATTGCATCTCCCGTTACTGAGATTCTGCAATTTCTTTACATAAAATTTATTCGTGAAGGTGTTGGCGGGTTTTATCCTTGCCATCCTATGCACGTATGGGATTTAAAACAAAATTCGATTTAACAAATCAAAATATGTGATTCCTGGTCTAGTGCTAGCAATGGGGCTTTTACTGATACTGTTCATTACAGTCTACTTGTTTCCCGAGGTTTGGGCCCTACAAAAGACTCCATGATATTTATCAGTTCTATTCAAATCTATTAGAATAGTTTATATTTTTTAATCGATTATAGTCTATATATCGAGCAAGGCATACATTAGTTTTGGATCGTCTTAGAGAAAAGAGGGAGGAATAGGAATGCAGGCCACAAAAGACTTTCACACTACTATTGTCATTTTCAGTCTGATATTGAGCCGCGGAGAATCTGTTTATCACCTCAGAAGGTGAAGAAGAGACTCTGGTTGCTATCACGCTGGCGTTCGGCTTGTCAAGCGCCATCATTGATTCAATATAAACTCATATATAAGATTTACAACCAAAATAACAAGTCCAGAGAGGACATTAAGACTTATAAATTTTACTCTTAAATACTCCAATAATATTCACAGATACTCAACGCAATAATAAAAATTCAAATGCAAATTTCAGTCATGTGAAACAATAATCATTTACATGACTAGTCGCCATTTAATGCTCGTGATTCAGTTCCATGTTGTGAGCGCTGTAAATAGAGTATAGGATCCGTTGTATCAATTGTATATAATAATGAACCGCTGTGAGCACGGATAAAAAATATCAAAATTTTGCGTCACAGAACACTGTCACCACCGCGAGTCTGCAGGGTGCGACTACTGCATCAAGAAGTATCATTTCCATCTGACTAACACTCAGTTACTGCTCGAGCCTGACATCGAAACGCTACTTAAAACCTTTGCTCTCCCCCAAGACAGCAAATATAAGAGTCGTTCCTTTAACGAGGCGACTCTTGACTATCTAAAGTCACTTCGCCATACCATAAATTTATGGATCGATGCTGCCTAAAATGCCATCACCGAACGACTGTCCTTTCCGATATTGCACAACCGGGGGCTGCTTTCCATCTACAATAAGCTTAAGAACAAGGAGTACCGCAAGTTTACTGCGCCGGAGCTGAAGGCCATTAATGACTTTGCCAAAAATAGCACTCCTGAAAGTATAAAGAAGGAGGAGCTAGAACTCTATTTTAGAGAGGTGCAATGGACCTGGGATCTGGTGGAGGCCACGAGTCGATTAGCCCAGGAAATAGAGGCGCTGCCAGAGGTCAAGGAGGGAGAAACGGCCCCGCAAATCACCAGCAAGTCCAAGCTGAACGAGATATACCTGTCCATTCAAAGGGAAAGGGAAAAGAGAGATAACTCCGTCTCCAAAGAGACAGCCAATCTGTATTCGAGCAGAAAGTCCGAAAGACCAAAAAATATACTGACCAAACTGGAAGAAGCAGTCGAGCCTTCAAGTTTAATGCGACGGCGCATTGGGGACAAAGAGGAATTAAAACAAAGGGAGCCTACTCCAAAAGTCGATGTGATTCGTGACGCGATCGATCGTAAATTATTATTAGAGGGAGAAAGGGAAAAAGAACCTCATCATACCAGATAAGGATCACTATTTAAAAGCCCTACAGCTGAAAATTCAAGTCTTAAGACTGAAAGAATTCCGGAAAAAGGCTAAGAAAAGCCATAGACAAACGAGTAAAAGTTGGCTAGACTAAAAAAACGAAAAGCATCAATCGATGATGGCATGATAGATATCAAATTCAGAAGTAGTGATGAAGGAGCTCGATAAATATAGGAACGCAAAAGAAAATTACTGGAATCGATGGCGCCCAAAAAGTACAATGAGGAGCAAAAATAAGCGCTTAATAAAACAACTACTTAGTCTTCCGACAAATCTGAAAAGGTCGATCAAACATTTAACTTTAACTCGACTAACAGTTCCAAAACATAAAGGGAAGGAGGCGGAGGATTGAAGCCAGTTAGACCTTTTTAATCAATTAGAAATCATAAATTGCTTAATCGGGAACGTTATGACAAGGGCACTGGCAGTCGATTGAGAGAGGACAATTCAAATTTAGGTGTATCTTAAATGTAAAAATCGGATTCTTCTTCTAGAAAAGCATCATAAAACAGTATTTTCGACACACTACAAGCCAAAGGTATGCATATTCCTGAATTGATTAACAATATCCTTCCGCCACTACCTCCAACTGTGCCCAAACCTGATACAGACGCTGTTATGACCAATATGATTGTAAAAATACCCATGGGAATACGATAATTCAGTGATTAAATTCAATCTCCCATCTTCAAAAACAAGAGAAAAATGGATAAAGCTCACAATCAAGGCGCATTTGCCATTAATCTTCAATTTGCCAACTTATAAGCCCCTGGGCATTTACCTGTAGTTCATGAGGCTTAAAAATAAGAGACCACTCCTATTCTACCCTTAGTCAAAAGTTAGCCTGTGTCTTATAATGAAGATGATACAATTGTTCTCTAGCTCAAGTAAAAAAACTCTCTTCTTCTCTTTTGTTAGGCCCTGAAATCTGAGAGTGGGCGGGCTATGGAACTACTCCGGGCTTCGCTACGTTACTCTCCCAATAACCTCTCTGCGGCCTAGTACCTCTCTTATCTTTATCTTTAAAATGGTAATGCCAAGGAGTGTCTCTAAATTTGCTAATCTATATTAGTATTGATTGAAGACAAATCAGATGAATTTGAGCTTACCCTTCATCTTCACAACAACAAAGCAGCAGCTTTGAATATGCTTGGTCGTTACTCTGAGTCTATTGTGGTTCTATAAAAATGTTTAAGATTTAGAAGGAAGCATTATTTTTACAAAAACCTTGGAGATGCTTATTTTTCATTAGGAATACCTGAGAAGGCTGCGATGAACTATGATAAAGCAATTAGATTGGACCCGGGCTATGATGAAGCCTACTATAATTTGGCTGTATCTCAGTTCATCCAGTAATAATACAGTTCAGCGAAATTAAACATTGAGCATGCTTTAAGAATCGACAATCTTAATGAGTCCTATGTTGAACTGTCCATCTAGATTGCGAAAAGACTTTAAAATATTCTGAACTGATGATGACATCTTTTAATAATTAAAAATATCAAACATTTTTGATCAATTATACCATTATAAATCAATTACAAAAGAGATGGAGTATCAATAAGTGATTGTAGATAACCGTGAAGAACATTAAGAGCACGCTCGGTATGGGAAGATGATTGTCCTTTGCTTTAATAATGGTAATCCTTCTTGTATGCTGGGTCCTCATTGTAAGTTTTAGATTAAAAAGACTTTGTGTTGATACCAGCATTCCTGTTGATAGGTACTTTATTAATCGTTATGTATCTCAAAATATACTCATTAATTGAGTTTCATTGGAAAATAATTCTCGGGCTAGCAATTGCGCTGTTTTTAAATGCATACATCCTAATTGGCCTATCCAATCCTGGAATTGTTCTTAAGTAACTGTAGGAAGATTCGGTAACAGCTAATAATCATCGAAATGACCCCTATTTTTGCCATATCTGCTGCATTCTGCGCGAAAGAGGAACAAAGCATTGTGAATTCTGCGATATATGCATAAAGGGTTATGATCATCATTGCCCATGGATTGGCAAATGTGTGGGCGCTTAAAACAAAGGATCATTCTATCTATTCATCTTGATGACCTTCGCAACGCTCTTGCTCTTTTTTTTAGCAACCTTGTCCTCCAAAAAGTGATAACCTATGTATTTAGCAATCAATCTAATTTGATTCATTGGAAGAAAATTTAGTATAAGAAGTTAGGCGACCCTGTCTTTCAGAATATAATATCAATTTAGTCATTTTATGTTATTGGATTTATATGTATTATCGCGTCAATGATGTCCGTGTTCATGTTCGTGAGATTATTCCTTCACTTCTATCAATTGGCTGCCCAAAATTTTATAATCTTGAATTTTTCCTGGTAATTTTTCGAGAGTTCTTAGATGGTGAATGGTCTCAGCCGTGATTTATCCAAACACAACGTTTCTCAGGTCGAGGAAGGGGGTTGGTGCAAATGTAATTAAAAATCGACTGTTGTTGGTATTTTATTCGCTCACACAACTGAGCAACCCTGCACGATCGTGAGGAAGCTCAAACGACTCGTCTCTGAAAGTAGGACCAAAAATAGAACAGTTTCCCTCACTAAAATGGCCTAACTCCACATAATTTCTGGCGATGAGGTGATGAAAATGATTTCCAATAAGTGAAAGGGCTCTTCCCTTGTAATTGGCAGTGCCTAGTAGCAGTCTTTTAAAGTTTTCAGAGGTTCGAGGTACAGTGTTTTCAAAAAGCTAAGTTGTAGATGATGTACTCTAAAGTGAAGATCAAACAATTTAGCCTGATCAGATCCGATAGTGACGGCAATAATGGGGTTAACCTTATTTTGTATCTAATAATTGGAGACGGGCGTATATCTGCACTTCAAACCCAAAGTCAATCCTCGGCAATTGGCTGCGATTTTTATCATATATATATTATGAATGTAGTTAATAAACAGATTAAGTGAGTTAAATTTTCCCTAATCTCACAAAAATAATTTCTCAAGATAATGTACGTAATTTGCTGATATAGATATAATAGTTGTGGCTGGTAGTTCATTAATCAACATTATATTGATAGATACACTGAGTTGTATGAAGAATTATGGAATCATATTTTCGGTGGGAGCCGCCATTCCTGTCGTCATTAATTATGTCATCAATCAGCTCAAGACAAACAAATAAATACAAAAATGGGAGGGAAAAAGATTTGTGGGTATAGAACTCGGGGGGACTAACTACAATGTAGCCATCGCAGAGCCTATCCTCAATAACAAGGGAGAAATCATTGATTTTAAAATTATTAAGAGAAAGAATGGAGTCACCTACAATGACCCTGAAGAGTCTTTGAACTAAATTATCGGATTTATACAGAACAATCAGAATTAATCCATAGGCGAAGGGTAAAAGAAGGACATTGGCAGCTATTATTTCATAGGAGTGGCTTCTTTTGGACCGCTATGCCTTGATAGGACGAGTCCATTATATGGTAGCATTACAACTACTCCAAAATAACTGTGGAGGGGTGTTAAAGTATTAGATAGAGTCAAATAACCATTCCATTAAGTGGAAACAGGAATTGATACAGATGTCAATGCCGCAGCCTTTGCTGAGTTCAAATTAGGCAACCATCATGTAAAAGAATCTTTAGCTTACATTACTGTTGGAACTGGAGTTGGAGTCGGAGTCATTGCTCAAGGAAAGACGGTTCATGGATTGACACACCCTTAAGGAGGTCATATTATGTATTTTATTCTTTATATAGAGTGGAGCGTTCCCCAGAAGAGTACTAAGGTTTTAAAGGAGTTTGTCCTTTTCACAAAAACCAGACCTGTCTTGAAGGCATGGTCTGCAATAAATCGATAGCTGAAAGATTAAATGTTAATTTTACAGCTCTAGCTGACATCCCCGACAACTCTAAAGTTTGGTAGTTGGTTGCCTACTATCTCGCTCAGCTGTGTCTTAACATTACACTTCTCCTTTCTCCAGAAGTGATTGTGATTGGAGGAGGTATAATGAACCGAAAAATACTTTATTCTCTCATCCAAAGAGATTTTATAAGACTTTTGAGTGGCTATGTAGAGCATCCTCTTCTAAGTAAAGATCGAATCGAGCAGTTCATTGTTGCTCCTAAACTAGGTCCAGATGTTGGAGTAAAGGGCGCGATGATTTTATCAATCATGTAGAAGTGATACATAACGAATAGTATAGACATCAAACATAAATTAACTTGATTTAATTTTTTAATTTTGCAATGCATAGCACCATCAATTTTATAGTTTTAATTATACTGATAATAAATCGAAATGCGTATTAATCTTTTAATAAATAGAAGCCCCAATATAATTTTATTTATCAGATATGTCGTACTACCCCTACTACTATCCCTACCCCCTCAGGTTAATTTTATATCATTCAGTTATTATCCCTACTACGACCCCCTTCTTAGGAGCACTGCTGTAGACGCTGAAATTACAGCATCAAGACTTAGAAGATCGAGATTGGAAGCAGATATTGCCACTTAAACTGCTTTAAGGAGATCAAGAGTCGCTGCAGAGATTGCTGCTTCAAGAGCAGCAACTGAAAATGCACTGAGAAGATCCAGAATATAGGCTGAGATTGCAGCTTAAACATCGCTCAGAAGATCAAGGTTATAAGCTGAACTGGCAATATCAAGAACCGCTACTGAAAGTGCATTAAGGAGATCAAGAATAGAGGCATAGGTCGCCACTGAGTCAGCTCTTCGAAGATCAAGGGTATAGGCTTAAGTTGCTGTATAATCAGCGCTTAGAAGATCCCGAGTTTAGGCAGAATTGTCAATTTCCAGAAGAGCTGCCGAGGACGATTACCGTAGAAGAAGAGTATAGGAAGATATCCAGCAAATTCTTCAAAAATATTGATTTCCACAGCATCAATAAGCCAATACATGTTATTAAACCCAAGCAAAGAGTTCTCTTCTTGCGAGGCAAATATTCAATACTAGCATTTGTATTTGATGGGTGAAGGTGTCATTGCAAAAATAAATGCATAAAATTAATATAATTAATCTAATATTTAATATTTAATATGGTGGTAATTCCTAAGACCAGGAAGACCTACTGCTCTAAGTGCAGAACCCATACCGTGCACAAGATTACGCAGTACAAGAAAGGAAAAGAAAGCAAGGCTGCACAAGGTAGGAGGCGTTATGACAGGAAACAGTCTGGATACGGAGGACAGACCAAACCCATCTTCAGAAAGAAAGCCAAGACCACCAAAAAAATTGCACTTAGATTGGAGTGCTCCAAATGCAAGAGACGTAGAGTGATATTGGTAGGCCGTGCCAAGACTGTGGTGCTCATGGAGATCAAGGATATCAAAAAGAAAAACCAGGGTAAAGGAGACGCCCTCTTCAAATGATGGTCAATCGCTATTTAACACCCTCTTCTTCTATAATCACTACACATTTCGAACTATGCTGTCCAAATTTGTATTAAATTTTGGTCAAATATGACAAGTATTACAATATCAAAATCGATTCATTGATAGTTCTCATGGTTCTGCATATTATCAATTAAGTAGATTTCATCCAATTTTATAATAAAAAGATGTAAAACAAAAGATAATGGTAGACTTGCCGAGAAGATTTCAGGCTTTTGCTAGCAGAGAAGAATATGCCTCCCAAAATGGAGATAAAGTTAAGATATCTTTAGGCAGCTATCAGTGGAAATAACATCACTTCTTAACTTTTCAATGAGCTTCCATAATTTGAAAAACTATCACTAAAGGAAATGCCCACTGACACAATGATCACACTTTTCAATAGCATAGTTCGTTGTCTCTGCGGTAAGGAAATCGTTACCCTCTTTACTGCCCAAAAAGCTTGGGTTAAAAAGTAAGAATACTTTGCTAGTTGGGATGTCTATGAATTAACTTGTGATACTAATAGTTTAGTTATCTTTAGAAATAAAGAAAAAAAAACATTGTGGAGAGAATTTACGATTTAAAAGTTATGGGTATCAAAATTATATAAACAACAAAAGAGAAAATACGTTTTTGGAATTGTCTTCGAGAGAAGGAAGTATCAGATTGGTTTCTAAGATTAAAAAACTTGCAGTCGAATCCATGCCTGTCTTATCAATCTCATTGGTTAAAAGCGGGCTCTGAAAACTAAGGCTATAGATTTAGGCAGCAGCAAAGACTAAAGGATTAAAACTGTTGCTTAAGATCTCTAATTTGAAAAATAATAAGCTATTTTCGAGAGCGAATTTAATGAAGAGCAATATTTCGAGGAGTAATAAAGGCAATACCTGTCAAATCTGCAAAATAAAATAAATGGATTCTAGTTTAGCGATGATTCTGGTTACTAGTTGCTCAAGAACATAACTAAGGGGAAGATTATGCAGAACCCGCTGATAAATACACTGAAGGTATGCATGGTGATTTAAAATTGCGGAATTGAAAATTTAATCGAGGCCTATATACAATTTCATGCTTGGAATCTGCAAGTAGATACTTTCAAGATTGTTAATAGGATAAGAAATAACACTTTTTTAGCATACTTAAAATTAAAAAAATATGGCTTGCTTTCTTATCCAAGGGAGGCGTATATTACAATATCCTACATTCAAACATGTCAATGTCTAATTAAACAATAAGAGTCTTCTTTGCTTTCGATAAAATAGCCCCTCAAAATGTCTTAGAATAGTAAACACTATCTTATAATCAATAATATTCAAGATGAGGCCAATGGATAAACTAAAGGAACAGTAAGAATGGATTTCAGCCAAGTTGTTCAATTTTCGACGGTGTAAGACAATAATGCAATGGTCTTTATGATCATTTTAAGCAAAATGGACTATAAGGGTTATGAATATCTGAGTAATAATCGGGAGATAAACCTTAATTTTATGAGTGATATTTGTTCTCTTTCCAAATACTGTCAATAAAAATCTCTCTCAAGCGTAGACCTCAAATTGTTTGTCTTCAATTACTGTGTCTGTAAAAATCAAAGGCGACGTAAAAATTCTGCAGTTAGTGAGATATAGCTAAACAGCTAAATTGAAAATGTTAGTGGTGTTCTTTCCTCCTCATCACTAAAAAAACCTGAATAGGAATAATCTCATAATTTATCAGTAGACCAAATAATCAAAGCTATTGAAGACACCCATAGTGATATCCGCAACGATAAGATAATCCAGATCATAAAGAATAAAAAATATGAGTCTTATTATTTAAAACATCATTTTGGGGAATAGAGTCATCCTTAAAAGTGTACCTAGAGCAATCAAATTAAAGATTTTCTGTTGCAGGGAGGCCGCTGGAAAATAATCAACAATGATTTGATATTCTGTGATGAGGAAGTCATTAGAGTTCAAAAAGGAGTCTTGAAAATGGTACTCAAACAAATTGCATCCAATTTGACCAAGGGAAAATCCATTATGAATATGTCGCTTCCAGTTGAAATATTCGATAAGAAATCAATGCTGGATACCCTTGCGAATATGATGGGATTCTTTCCAGTTTTTATGAACGAAGCTATTAATGCCAACAACCTTGTAGAACAAGTGAAATATGTCACAATGGCCTTTATGTTTATATCTTCATGCAAACCGAACATCGAAAAGCCCTTTAATCCTATTATTGGAGAAACTTTACAAGGATTAATTGGGGGAATTCCTATCTATTTTTAGCAGACATTCCATCATCCACCAACTTCAACGCTCTTCATAAAAACTCCATAGTTTGAATCATACGGTAGCTTTGATACGCATGTGGATTTGGGACTAAATACGGCCACTTCAAAAGTGACCAGTTTTTTTACTGTCAAGATATACAAAACAAAAACGTAGTATGTGATTAAACTGCCATATATAGAGATGGGTGGCATTATGTTTGGAGACAGAAATTTTAGACTGGCTGGAAAAGGTTTTATTTATGAAAAAAAGAATGATCTTTATTGTTAATATTCAACGGGAAAGGATAAGAAAAATGTCTACGAGTATAAATATAAAATTAAAGCCACTGATGTGGCTGGAGGAATATTCAAAGTCACTAATTCCTTTGGGAAGAAATTGCTAAATCTTGACAAATCTAAAACTTTTTAAGGCATCAAGCCAGATGACATTATTGAGAAGTATTGTCAAATCTCAGGCAAATGGTTTGGAGACCTATATTTCGACGGCATTCCGTATAAGACTGTTGAAAAAGGTCCATTTCCAGTTCGGTTGTAACGACCTGTATATTTATTGCCTTCTGACGCGTTATTTCGGTAAGATGTTGTGTATAAAGGATGGGGTCTAATTGACAAATCGAACGAAGAAAAGTAAGTGTTAGAGAATATTCAAAGAAAGGATAAAAGCCTCCGATAAAAGGCAATATCCTCCAAATGATCTGAGTTTATCTATAAGTATAGTTAAATATTAATATCACAAAGATATCAATAAATTACCCATAATTTAAAATTATATTAATCTTGAAGGATTGGATTTATTGTACTATACTAAAATTATTTTTAAAAGATTTTAATTGATAGATATCAAGAAGAAGGCTTTTGGAAAGACCAAGCCTCAGGAAACAAGTAGACTGTATAGAACACTATCAGTAAAAATCCCATCGATAGGAGAAGACCAGGAATCACATATTTTGATTTACTAAATCGAATATTGTTTTAGATGCCATACGTGCATAGAACAGAAAGGATAAAACCAGTCAATAGTTGCACGTATAAATTGTCTGTGAAAAAGTGGCAGTATTTTATTAATTGGAAATGCAATAGATACCACGAGTAACTGATTTTTCCTATAAATATGGTGACCCTGTTTCCTAATATCAAATCATTGAAAATACCCTTTCCACAATAAATAAAGACTGCTGTGCTCAATGCTGATATCCAAAACCAATGCATGGCCCTAGCTCCATAGTCCTGCAGTGTGAGAGATAAAATTATAAAAATTGCTGCGATAGATGAAATGATTCCCTTGATACTTTTTGCCCTTTCCCATAAGGTTTCTTCTCGCACAGGTACCTACATGTTATTTGATTTACATTTGCCTTTTATATTCCGATCTAGGAATTTTATTATCTCTGAAGTTTCTTTTATTCATAATATGCCAAACAGCAGCCGGCCATCGGAGACCAAAACGGAACCATGACAAAGTCTAACCCAAATCTATTTTAATTAGGGTCCAAAAAGAGTTGATATAAAATGTAAGTGACGATTCCAAGAGCAATTAATCCTTTTTCCATTGATAATTTCCAAAGTTTAGTTGCGAAGAATGGCCAAAAGAGATAAAACTGTTCTTCTACTCCCAAAGTCCAGAGTACTTGGACAGTACTCCATGACTAATCACGGTAATATTCTTTGTAGATCATATGAATATTAATTACCATCAAACATGCTGCCATGAATGACTTTGATGCTTCCTTGAGCTGTTCTGGAGAATAGCATTGAATCAGCATTATAAAGGTATAGATGAGCATGGTAATTAAGGCAGGGAAGATTCTTCTTATTCTCCTGCTGTAGAACTTAGCGTAAGAAAACTATTTCTTTTTCCTCAACTCTTTGAAAATATGTT
>Ga0302188_10001989_pt1 | contig 15238 bp, 3 predicted proteins | sample II_Bog_E2_1_FD_198783 | JGI IMG/M metagenome (GOLD analysis project Ga0302188, IMG submission 198783) | Peat permafrost microbial communities from Stordalen Mire near Abisko, Sweden - II_Bog_E2_1 | ecosystem: Environmental > Terrestrial > Soil > Wetlands > Peat | place: Sweden: Abisko, Stordalen...
CGTTTTCGTAACCAAAATAGGTCTTTTAACAAGTTTAATCGTCAACCTTTTCAACCCTCATTTAATTCAAATTTTTCAAAGCCAAGTTGGCAGAATCGTAAGTTTCAACCTAACAGAAGTTTCTCAAATAACTGGAACGGGCGAACTCGATGGAATCCAAGTAGGTTCCATTCGGGACAGGCTCCTGTTTCAAACAACAACGGAGAAGCGAACTCTACGATGCCTACTTTTAATGGAAATAGAGGTAGAGGTAGAGGAAGACGATTTAATTCTAACCGCGGATTTCAACCAAGATTTGGTATGCGAAGAGGTGGAAAAGTTCAGTTTCACATGATGGACGGATTAAACTCCATCGAAAACGAAGAATCTCAGGATTACGGAGATGAAAGGCAGACTGGAAAGTTACCATTACAGTCTAATTATAACAGTAATCTAGGATCAACGTCGGAAAACACGACGGGGTCACGAGCCGTTGGGCCTCGTCCGTGACCCGTGAGTTTAGGAATCAATTGGCCACGTCAAAAGGTAAGTTAGCTCGGGAGCCAGTCCAAAGAACCGAAAAGGAGATCACGGACTGTATAGTAAGAAAGGTAGAATGTAGTAGACGTGAAGCCATTATGCAACAGGGAGTAAGTTTAGTCTCCAGAGCTAGTGAAGATAAATGTTGTGAAAGAGAGAGAGAAGAAAAGGAAAGCGTATGTTCGGACGAATCAGTCCATGCAAAGAAGGCGAAGAAATCGCCAGAATGTTTGTTTGTACTTAACCCACGTTTATTTGGTATTGATGTACAAATTCGTACGCACGTATTTACAGCGTTGTTAGATAGTGGGGCTACCGAAAATTTCATAGCGAAAAAGACGGTAGAAAAAGCGAAATGTAGAGTACGAAAATTAAAGACGCCAATGTATGTAAAGGTAGCTAGTGGCACAGAACTTAAAGTCGATGGTTACGTAAGAACTGGTTTAATTCTTGGTTCGATTCATTTGATTATGAACTTTAGGATAATCGAAATGGATCCAGACGTTGTTTTAGGTTTACCATTCCTTCAGCAATTCGACCCGATGATTAATTGGAAGCGAAAGACTTTGCGATTCAACTATAGGGGACGCCTTGTAACGTTGACATCCAACTCACCTTATTTAGCTTCGATGGGAAAATCCAAATCTACGATGTATGTAGAAAAGGAAATACCGAAGAGCGAAAGTGGTGATGTTCAAAAGTCAAAAGAAAGGTCGAACAGCGAAGTATTTTCAATAAAGACAACAACGCAGGAACCATTCCCAAATGATGACCGAGAAGTTAGGAAAACGGAAAATGAAAAGGAAGGTCGAGAAAGGTATGATGAAAACTTAATTCTTTTAATGCATGAGTCCATACCGATAATGAAAGATTCGCAAGAACTGTTTCTGTTACGATGCATTCCACAATTACATGCAATCCAGAACAGGGACGAATTATCAACAGAAATTGCGAACTTGCTCGACGAATTCAAAGACGTTTTTCCTTCGAAATTACCAGACGAACTGCCACCAAACCGCGACGTCGATCACAGAATCGACCTCACACCTGGAAGTGTACCACCAGCGTGTAAAAGCTATCGAATGGCGCCTCTCGAAGAAAAGGAATTGTGGGACCAACTCCAAGCGTATTTAAAAGATGGAAAGATCGAACCCGCGCAAAGTCCATTCGGCGCAGGGGTTCTCTTTGCGAGAAAGAAAGATGGTACGTTACGACTATGCATCGATTATCGAGGATTAAATGCGATTACCATCAAAGACCGCTACCCCATTCCACGAATAGACGAACAACTGGACAAATTCGCAAAATGCGAAGTCTTTACGAAATTGGACCTAGCGAGTGGTTATCATCAATTACGAGTTTTAAAGGATCATATTCCACGAACAGCGTTCAACACGCAGTATGGGTCGTACCAATGGAAGGTAATGCCATTCGGTCTGACGAACGCTCCAGCGACATTCCAAAGGATGATGAACGGAATCTTAGCTCCATATTTACGATCATTCGCTCAGGTGTATCTAGATGACATTATAATCTATTCTAAAAACGTTGAAACACATGTTGATCATGTACGTAAGGTTTTAAAGCTTTTGAGGAAAAACAAATTGTTTTGTAAATTGAAGAAATGTACCTTTGCCAAGGACGAAGTTGAGTTTTGCGGATTTCTAGTGTCGAAACACGGAATCCGTACCCAACCCGAAAAAGTCCAATTAATCCAAAAATGGCCAACGCCAAAGGACGTTTCTGAATTGAAATCGTTTTTAGGTTTGTGTGGTTTTTACCAACGTTTTATACCTAAGTATGCTGCGACAATCGCTTGCTTGACTAATCTATATAAGAAAGATACTAGGTGGACATGGTCGAAAGACACAGAGAATGCATTTACGACAATTAAAACTGAATTAGCGAATGCAGTATCTCTAGCTTACCCAGACTTTACGAAAACATTCATCGTACATCTGGACGCATCGAAATTAGCACTGGGGGCAACATTATCCCAGGAAGCTGACGATGGACAATTACGATTACTCAATTGTACAAGCCGCAAATTCAATGTTCACGAATTAAATTACCCCGTACACGAAAAAGAACAATTAGCATTAATCCATTGCCTCGAACATTGGCGACATTACTTATTGGGAGCGAAGACGATTGCCTATACAGACAACATTGCTACTCGTCACATTCGAACTGCCCAAAACCCTTCAAGCCGTCAAGTTAGATGGTTACAAGTAATTGAACGTTACGACATTGATATTAGACACATTGCAGGAACATCAAACAAAGCAGCTGACACATTGTCAAGATTAAATGTAATCCATAATGTACAAGATGAAAACATTGAACAAAGTGAGACAGAATCAATTCGTAATGAAGCGGAAATAGAAAGCGAAATTGGAGAAGTGCATGGGGACATTGAAGAAGTTGAGGACTATGACGAAGAAGACGATTGGACAAATGCTTACGCTGCAGACGAAGAATTAATGGAGTATTGCTTTCATGCGAACGACCTAAAACCAGAATACAGACGACAACGAGGACTAATTTGGTCAGGAGATCAAATTGTAGTTCCATGTTCGAAAATCACAGGAATTATAAAGTTGCATCATGCTACTCCAACTGCAGGTCATTTTGGAATTAGTAAAACATACGACATCATTGCACGCAAGTATTGGTTTCCAAGAATGCGAAACAGAATTCAACAAATTATACAAGTTTGTGACGTATGCCAACGAAACAAATCAGATCACAAACCAACAACAGGATTACTAGAACCATTACAAATACCCAATCAAAAATGGCAGTCCATTTCAGTCGATTGGATTGTAGGATTACCACCATCTCCAAAGCGGAATGATAGCATTCTTACTGTAATTGATCGTTTAACACACATGGTTCATTTGATTCCATGCAAAACAACAGAAACTGCTGCGACAACTGCACAATCATTCTTACAGCATATAGTTCGACTTCACGGTGTTCCACGATCTATTCATTCTGATCGAGATCCAAAGTTAGTATCAAGATTCTGGAAGGAACTTTGTCGAAAATTAGGAATTATTCAAAAGTATACGACACCTTACCATCCCAGCTCAAATGGTCTTGTAGAACGAATGAATCAGACGGTAGAACAAGTACTACGAACAGCATTAGACACAGAATTACTTGCAACATGGGAAGAAAAACTGCCGATAGTGGAAATGAGTATAAACAATTCGAGTTTATTCCACAGCGAATACACGCCATTCTATTTAAATTATGGGTTTCATCCCTCAATCACCAATGACGTCTACGAACGAAACAGAATCACACACATGGAAAACGTAGAAGAATTTACAACAAGAATGGACCACGACAACGAGAAAATACATGAAATCATAGAAGCAGCACAACAGAAAATGAAGCAACAAGCCGACAAAGCCCGAGTGCCAGTCGAATTACGACCTGGTGACTTGGTTCTTTTTAGACAATCACGAATGGATAAGGCCGCAGGGAAACACCCACGGTTTTCAAAAATATTGCCGAAGTTAGTGGGCCCCTTTACAATAACGAAATTCATTTCAGCCAATGTAGTGGAACTGGATCGACCTATTCCCAACATGTCTACGAAAGTGATTAATGTTAGTTTTCTTAAACGTTATCGACAAATTGATGACATTACAACAGATGATGAAGAGGAAAACGAAATTGAGTGTAATCAAACCACGTGTGGTAGCAATTTGATATATCACTACAATAGTGATGTCAAACTTGATCCACGTGTATTTCGTTATGTTTGTAGAAAGCTAAACTACTACCCAGACATCGACATGTTCGCGAGTTCACGACATCATCAAATTTCTTGTTATTGTTCATTGCAAGATGACGAAAATGCGTATTGTCGAAATTGCTATAATTTAGAATGGTCTAAATTTATGGCGTATTTAAATCCACCTTGGGAGGAAATTCAAAATGCGTTATTAAAAGTCCAAAACGACAAAGCAAATTGCCTGATAGTCGTACCCTATTGGAAAAGTGCGACTTGGTTTAATTTATTGCGAAAATTGACAATTAGATTCTGGGTTACGAATCAACCACTTTATTTAGATGAGAATAGCAAATTAAGACCAAGCCCACGATGGCGTACATGCTTTGCGATAGTGGATGGAAATCGTTTGAGTCAATAAACCAACTGCAACAACTTTATTTTATTTTATTCTTTTCTTTTGCAGTCTTTCTATAGGTTAATTGACGTTTACGATGTCTTTCCATACGAAGTATCCAACTACAACGTTTATTGTGGACTTAGAAGCTCAAGACGTTAACCCTCCTATTGCTCAGTTATTCGACGCACGCCCTCACACCGAGACTGACGAATTTCGTGAACCTCCACTTTACCCGCCTTGCTCAGCATTTCCTAAGAGTCGTTTTAGACGAATTGACAACGACTTCCCACCTTTCGAATGTTATTTTACGACAAGACGTACTTACGCTAACTCTTATTCCTTACGTCCTGAATTCGCTACACCAACGACTGCTTTACGCTCAGAACTTAGAATGTTTATACGTCATTCCGACTATGTTTTGGACGATACTTTTCAGACTTTACGTTCAAGTGTGGATAACGAGGAAACGTATAGTGGCGATGACATGTGTGCAGCGTTATTGGAGTGTTCGAATTTAACAGCGACTGTTACGTCTGCTTATCGAAAGTCGTTGCTGGCTGATAGCTCGTTTAATCGATGGAAAGCCATGATGTGCGAGTGTTATACGAAAGTCGACATGGGTCTTACAATTTTAGCGACTTCCGTGGCTGACGAATACGATGGCGAATGGCGCCTATTTGACGACCGCGTTATAGTGTGGTTAGTCCAATTGTTACTGGAAACACTCATCCCTACGTGTGTAAATTTAGAATCGTGCATTTCACGATGGTATGAGAACGTTACTCTATGGAGTGCAAGGAATTACGTTGAGCCTACGTTATATTTTGGAGTCCTTAGTCGTACTCCACGTGCTCATGTTACATACCAACCTCACGTACAATTCGAGTCCGCAGAATCGACAAGCGAAACACCTACTGCGAGATCGACACGTTCAAGTTCTCGAACTGCGATTAGGAGTCGTTCTCAGCGCCCTTCGATGACAGCACGTAAATCTTATTATGAAAAACGTACTAAGCCGATATCTACTTCAGTTACATCACCTTCAGAGGCTGATCTTTCGAGGTTTGATTTTCTTTCCGAAAACGCTAACGTTGAAACTGCTGAAGTCCAAGACGAAAGCGTGTCATCTAACGCTCAGCGTGATGTTAGCCAGGATGTGAGTGGTCGTTCTTCACGCCCACGACGTCCTCGAAGTCCTCCTTTTCGATGATTACGATTACTTATTGGTTACATTATTTACGTTATTCCTTCATGATTATTTTACGTTTTATGTGCTACGTTCAAGCTTATTTTACTTTGCTTATGTTTTACGTTGCTTACGTTACTGCGAGTTATTGAATTATGGAATTGCTACTTCTATTTGGGTCATTTTATCGAAATTAGCGAAAGCTTACTTTGCGAATTGCTAATTGCCTTCGATATTCATAAACGAGATTTGGCGCATAAAGAACGTCACTCGTACATTTCAGGGTATTCCAAATATCTTTTTCTTTGTGAATAAAGCGAATATATTTTTTTGTTACAAAATACGATATCCATCGAGGAAGCGATGTGCGTGGTAGGTAATTACTAGCGTTTACACCATGCTATAAGTCGTATTGACGAATGCTTGTATTCCATACAAATATCTTTCGTTTATCGAAAACTCACGACACTCATAATATTATCGCAGGTGAGCGAGTAGAACAATCGAGGATATCACGACATTCGTTTGACTTAGAACTGGTTTTTAAACGATAGGAAAAATACGACTAACTCGCTTGTACGCTGGATTTTGTATCGTATACGTGTATATATTTGTTTTTGTGGAAACGGGCGAGATCCTGTCGAATCCCCGTTTGCGTTTACGTTTGTGTTTGCGTAAATTGCGAAGTTGATTTTAGTGGGGGGAGAATGTTATGTTAAGTGTTACGTTTACGTTACTATGATTATTGATTGCGTGATTCTTACTAACGATTCCTCTTGTGGTTTTACGATGATTCACATGTTAACACATCCTTGACGTATAACTTACATTCCTTAAGATACCCAAGTTCCCGATCCGACCACTACGTACTTGACTGACTTACGTACAACCTAATACTCATTACGTAGTCGTGACATAACAATTGGTAGCAGAGGTATTCCATTATTGGAATTGGAACCTAGGTATACTTTTCTTTTCGAAATTTAATTGTTGTTAGGCATGGCGACAATTGACCAAATCCAGGAATTAGTTGATAGGATGGAACGTTCATTAACAACGAGATTCAGTGAAATTGATACTCGTCACACCACATTGATTCAAGGACTTCAAGCGCAATTTGTACAACACGAACAACGATTTTTGGTCTTGGAGCAGGTTATAGCCCAAGCACCGACACCGGCTGTATCACCAGCACGAGCTCCTGTACGCAATATATTAGAACAGGATAATCGTCGTAAGTCAAGAGGATTCCAGCTTTCACTGGAACGATACGATGGAAAACCACGATCGGACTTAACAACGTGGATAGCGCAAGTCGAAGAGAAATGCGCACTACAAAACATCCCAGAAAATGAAATTGGTCGATGGGCAAAAGTCCATTTAGACGGAAACGCACTCGCCTATATCTCAAGACTAGGAATAGTAGATTGGACCGAAATTAAAACGAACTTAACTCATCAATTTGTACCGCGACATAACAACCAACTATTACGTATGCAGTTAACGAAGTTGCGTCAACATGGTGACATTCAAAATTACGTCCATGAATTTCAAGCAATCTTGAACAGAATTGAAGACGAAATGGCAACAGGCGATCAACTTTTCTATTTTATCAACGGACTCTCTAACGAATGTAGAAGATACGTTGAACTCCATCAACCAACTGATTTACAGAGCGCACTTGATCATTGTATGAACTTTGAGCATGTTCACACAACAGGCGCTACTTCAATTCCAATGGAACTAAATTTTTTCAACCAACGTCGTTTTGGAAACCTACATGGGTCTTTTAACAGGTTTAATCGTCAGCCTTTTCAACCCTCATTTAATTCAAATTTTTCAAAGCCAAGTTGGCAGAATCGTAAGTTTCAACCTAACAGAAGTTTCTCAAATAACTGGAACGGGCGGACTCGATGGAATCCAAGTAGGTTCCATTCGGGACAGGCTCCTGTTTCAAACAACAACGGAGAAGCGAACTCTACGATGCCTACTTTTAATGGAAATAGAGGTAGAGGTAGGGGAAGACGATTTAATTCTAACCGCGGATTTCAACCAAGATTTGGTATGCGAAGAGGTGGAAAAGTTCAGTTTCACATGATGGACGGATTAAACTCCATCGAAAACGAAGAATCTCAGGATTACGGAGATGAAAGGCAGACTGGAAAGTTACCATTACAGTCTAATTATAACAGTAATCTAGGATCAACGTCGGAAAACACGACGGGGTCACGAGCCGTTGGGCCTCGTCCGTGACCCGTGAGTTTAGGAATCAATTGGCCACGTCAAAAGGTAAGTTAGCTCGGGAGCCAGTCCAAAGAACCGAAAAGGAGATCACGGACTGTATAGTAAGAAAGGTAGAATGTAGTAGACGTGAAGCCATTATGCAACAGGGAGTAAGTTTAGTCTCCAGAGCTAGTGAAGATAAATGTTGTGAAAGAGAGAGAGAAGAAAAGGAAAGCGTATGTTCGGACGAATCAGTCCATGCAAAGAAGGCGAAGAAATCGCCAGAATGTTTGTTTGTACTTAACCCACGTTTATTTGGTATTGATGTACAAATTCGTACGCACGTATTTACAGCGTTGTTAGATAGTGGGGCTACCGAAAATTTCATAGCGAAAAAGACGGTAGAAAAAGCGAAATGTAGAGTACGAAAATTAAAGACGCCAATGTATGTAAAGGTAGCTAGTGGCACAGAACTTAAAGTCGATGGTTACGTAAGAACTGGTTTAATTCTTGGTTCGATTCATTTGATTATGAACTTTAGGATAATCGAAATGGATCCAGACGTTGTTTTAGGTTTACCATTCCTTCAGCAATTCGACCCGATGATTAATTGGAAGCGAAAGACTTTGCGATTCAACTATAGGGGACGCCTTGTAACGTTGACATCCAACTCACCTTATTTAGCTTCGATGGGAAAATCCAAATCTACGATGTATGTAGAAAAGGAAATACCGAAGAGCGAAAGTGGTGATGTTCAAAAGTCAAAAGAAAGGTCGAACAGCGAAGTATTTTCAATAAAGACAACAACGCAGGAACCATTCCCAAATGATGACCGAGAAGTTAGGAAAACGGAAAATGAAAAGGAAGGTCGAGAAAGGTATGATGAAAACTTAATTCTTTTAATGCATGAGTCCATACCGATAATGAAAGATTCGCAAGAACTGTTTCTGTTACGATGCATTCCACAATTACATGCAATCCAGAACAGGGACGAATTATCAACAGAAATTGCGAACTTGCTCGACGAATTCAAAGACGTTTTTCCTTCGAAATTACCAGACGAACTGCCACCAAACCGCGACGTCGATCACAGAATCGACCTCACACCTGGAAGTGTACCACCAGCGTGTAAAAGCTATCGAATGGCGCCTCTCGAAGAAAAGGAATTGTGGGACCAACTCCAAGCGTATTTAAAAGATGGAAAGATCGAACCCGCGCAAAGTCCATTCGGCGCAGGGGTTCTCTTTGCGAGAAAGAAAGATGGTACGTTACGACTATGCATCGATTATCGAGGATTAAATGCGATTACCATCAAAGACCGCTACCCCATTCCACGAATAGACGAACAACTGGACAAATTCGCAAAATGCGAAGTCTTTACGAAATTGGACCTAGCGAGTGGTTATCATCAATTACGAGTTTTAAAGGATCATATTCCACGAACAGCGTTCAACACGCAGTATGGGTCGTACCAATGGAAGGTAATGCCATTCGGTCTGACGAACGCTCCAGCGACATTCCAAAGGATGATGAACGGAATCTTAGCTCCATATTTACGATCATTCGCTCAGGTGTATCTAGATGACATTATAATCTATTCTAAAAACGTTGAAACACATGTTGATCATGTACGTAAGGTTTTAAAGCTTTTGAGGAAAAACAAATTGTTTTGTAAATTGAAGAAATGTACCTTTGCCAAGGACGAAGTTGAGTTTTGCGGATTTCTAGTGTCGAAACACGGAATCCGTACCCAACCCGAAAAAGTCCAATTAATCCAAAAATGGCCAACGCCAAAGGACGTTTCTGAATTGAAATCGTTTTTAGGTTTGTGTGGTTTTTACCAACGTTTTATACCTAAGTATGCTGCGACAATCGCTTGCTTGACTAATCTATATAAGAAAGATACTAGGTGGACATGGTCGAAAGACACAGAGAATGCATTTACGACAATTAAAACTGAATTAGCGAATGCAGTATCTCTAGCTTACCCAGACTTTACGAAAACATTCATCGTACATCTGGACGCATCGAAATTAGCACTGGGGGCAACATTATCCCAGGAAGCTGACGATGGACAATTACGATTACTCAATTGTACAAGCCGCAAATTCAATGTTCACGAATTAAATTACCCCGTACACGAAAAAGAACAATTAGCATTAATCCATTGCCTCGAACATTGGCGACATTACTTATTGGGAGCGAAGACGATTGCCTATACAGACAACATTGCTACTCGTCACATTCGAACTGCCCAAAACCCTTCAAGCCGTCAAGTTAGATGGTTACAAGTAATTGAACGTTACGACATTGATATTAGACACATTGCAGGAACATCAAACAAAGCAGCTGACACATTGTCAAGATTAAATGTAATCCATAATGTACAAGATGAAAACATTGAACAAAGTGAGACAGAATCAATTCGTAATGAAGCGGAAATAGAAAGCGAAATTGGAGAAGTGCATGGGGACATTGAAGAAGTTGAGGACTATGACGAAGAAGACGATTGGACAAATGCTTACGCTGCAGACGAAGAATTAATGGAGTATTGCTTTCATGCGAACGACCTAAAACCAGAATACAGACGACAACGAGGACTAATTTGGTCAGGAGATCAAATTGTAGTTCCATGTTCGAAAATCACAGGAATTATAAAGTTGCATCATGCTACTCCAACTGCAGGTCATTTTGGAATTAGTAAAACATACGACATCATTGCACGCAAGTATTGGTTTCCAAGAATGCGAAACAGAATTCAACAAATTATACAAGTTTGTGACGTATGCCAACGAAACAAATCAGATCACAAACCAACAACAGGATTACTAGAACCATTACAAATACCCAATCAAAAATGGCAGTCCATTTCAGTCGATTGGATTGTAGGATTACCACCATCTCCAAAGCGGAATGATAGCATTCTTACTGTAATTGATCGTTTAACACACATGGTTCATTTGATTCCATGCAAAACAACAGAAACTGCTGCGACAACTGCACAATCATTCTTACAGCATATAGTTCGACTTCACGGTGTTCCACGATCTATTCATTCTGATCGAGATCCAAAGTTAGTATCAAGATTCTGGAAGGAACTTTGTCGAAAATTAGGAATTATTCAAAAGTATACGACACCTTACCATCCCAGCTCAAATGGTCTTGTAGAACGAATGAATCAGACGGTAGAACAAGTACTACGAACAGCATTAGACACAGAATTACTTGCAACATGGGAAGAAAAACTGCCGATAGTGGAAATGAGTATAAACAATTCGAGTTTATTCCACAGCGAATACACGCCATTCTATTTAAATTATGGGTTTCATCCCTCAATCACCAATGACGTCTACGAACGAAACAGAATCACACACATGGAAAACGTAGAAGAATTTACAACAAGAATGGACCACGACAACGAGAAAATACATGAAATCATAGAAGCAGCACAACAGAAAATGAAGCAACAAGCCGACAAAGCCCGAGTGCCAGTCGAATTACGACCTGGTGACTTGGTTCTTTTTAGACAATCACGAATGGATAAGGCCGCAGGGAAACACCCACGGTTTTCAAAAATATTGCCGAAGTTAGTGGGCCCCTTTACAATAACGAAATTCATTTCAGCCAATGTAGTGGAACTGGATCGACCTATTCCCAACATGTCTACGAAAGTGATTAATGTTAGTTTTCTTAAACGTTATCGACAAATTGATGACATTACAACAGATGATGAAGAGGAAAACGAAATTGAGTGTAATCAAACCACGTGTGGTAGCAATTTGATATATCACTACAATAGTGATGTCAAACTTGATCCACGTGTATTTCGTTATGTTTGTAGAAAGCTAAACTACTACCCAGACATCGACATGTTCGCGAGTTCACGACATCATCAAATTTCTTGTTATTGTTCATTGCAAGATGACGAAAATGCGTATTGTCGAAATTGCTATAATTTAGAATGGTCTAAATTTATGGCGTATTTAAATCCACCTTGGGAGGAAATTCAAAATGCGTTATTAAAAGTCCAAAACGACAAAGCAAATTGCCTGATAGTCGTACCCTATTGGAAAAGTGCGACTTGGTTTAATTTATTGCGAAAATTGACAATTAGATTCTGGGTTACGAATCAACCACTTTATTTAGATGAGAATAGCAAATTAAGACCAAGCCCACGATGGCGTACATGCTTTGCGATAGTGGATGGAAATCGTTTGAGTCAATAAACCAACTGCAACAACTTTATTTTATTTTATTCTTTTCTTTTGCAGTCTTTCTATAGGTTAATTGACGTTTACGATGTCTTTCCATACGAAGTATCCAACTACAACGTTTATTGTGGACTTAGAAGCTCAAGACGTTAACCCTCCTATTGCTCAGTTATTCGACGCACGCCCTCACACCGAGACTGACGAATTTCGTGAACCTCCACTTTACCCGCCTTGCTCAGCATTTCCTAAGAGTCGTTTTAGACGAATTGACAACGACTTCCCACCTTTCGAATGTTATTTTACGACAAGACGTACTTACGCTAACTCTTATTCCTTACGTCCTGAATTCGCTACACCAACGACTGCTTTACGCTCAGAACTTAGAATGTTTATACGTCATTCCGACTATGTTTTGGACGATACTTTTCAGACTTTACGTTCAAGTGTGGATAACGAGGAAACGTATAGTGGCGATGACATGTGTGCAGCGTTATTGGAGTGTTCGAATTTAACAGCGACTGTTACGTCTGCTTATCGAAAGTCGTTGCTGGCTGATAGCTCGTTTAATCGATGGAAAGCCATGATGTGCGAGTGTTATACGAAAGTCGACATGGGTCTTACAATTTTAGCGACTTCCGTGGCTGACGAATACGATGGCGAATGGCGCCTATTTGACGACCGCGTTATAGTGTGGTTAGTCCAATTGTTACTGGAAACACTCATCCCTACGTGTGTAAATTTAGAATCGTGCATTTCACGATGGTATGAGAACGTTACTCTATGGAGTGCAAGGAATTACGTTGAGCCTACGTTATATTTTGGAGTCCTTAGTCGTACTCCACGTGCTCATGTTACATACCAACCTCACGTACAATTCGAGTCCGCAGAATCGACAAGCGAAACACCTACTGCGAGATCGACACGTTCAAGTTCTCGAACTGCGATTAGGAGTCGTTCTCAGCGCCCTTCGATGACAGCACGTAAATCTTATTATGAAAAACGTACTAAGCCGATATCTACTTCAGTTACATCACCTTCAGAGGCTGATCTTTCGAGGTTTGATTTTCTTTCCGAAAACGCTAACGTTGAAACTGCTGAAGTCCAAGACGAAAGCGTGTCATCTAACGCTCAGCGTGATGTTAGCCAGGATGTGAGTGGTCGTTCTTCACGCCCACGACGTCCTCGAAGTCCTCCTTTTCGATGATTACGATTACTTATTGGTTACATTATTTACGTTATTCCTTCATGATTATTTTACGTTTTATGTGCTACGTTCAAGCTTATTTTACTTTGCTTATGTTTTACGTTGCTTACGTTACTGCGAGTTATTGAATTATGGAATTGCTACTTCTATTTGGGTCATTTTATCGAAATTAGCGAAAGCTTACTTTGCGAATTGCTAATTGCCTTCGATATTCATAAACGAGATTTGGCGCATAAAGAACGTCACTCGTACATTTCAGGGTATTCCAAATATCTTTTTCTTTGTGAATAAAGCGAATATATTTTTTTGTTACAAAATACGATATCCATCGAGGAAGCGATGTGCGTGGTAGGTAATTACTAGCGTTTACACCATGCTATAAGTCGTATTGACGAATGCTTGTATTCCATACAAATATCTTTCGTTTATCGAAAACTCACGACACTCATAATATTATCGCAGGTGAGCGAGTAGAACAATCGAGGATATCACGACATTCGTTTGACTTAGAACTGGTTTTTAAACGATAGGAAAAATACGACTAACTCGCTTGTACGCTGGATTTTGTATCGTATACGTGTATATATTTGTTTTTGTGGAAACGGGCGAGATCCTGTCGAATCCCCGTTTGCGTTTACGTTTGTGTTTGCGTAAATTGCGAAGTTGATTTTAGTGGGGGGAGAATGTTATGTTAAGTGTTACGTTTACGTTACTATGATTATTGATTGCGTGATTCTTACTAACGATTCCTCTTGTGGTTTTACGATGATTCACATGTTAACACATCCTTGACGTATAACTTACATTCCTTAAGATACCCAAGTTCCCGATCCGACCACTACGTACTTGACTGACTTACGTACAACCTAATACTCATTACGTAGTCGTGACATAACAATTGGTAGCAGAGGTATTCCATTATTGGAATTGGAACCTAGGTATACTTTTCTTTTCGAAATTTAATTGTTGTTAGGCATGGCGACAATTGACCAAATCCAGGAATTAGTTGATAGGATGGAACGTTCATTAACAACGAGATTCAGTGAAATTGATACTCGTCACACCACATTGATTCAAGGACTTCAAGCGCAATTTGTACAACACGAACAACGATTTTTGGTCTTGGAGCAGGTTATAGCCCAAGCACCGACACCGGCTGTATCACCAGCACGAGCTCCTGTACGCAATATATTAGAACAGGATAATCGTCGTAAGTCAAGAGGATTCCAGCTTTCACTGGAACGATACGATGGAAAACCACGATCGGACTTAACAACGTGGATAGCGCAAGTCGAAGAGAAATGCGCACTACAAAACATCCCAGAAAATGAAATTGGTCGATGGGCAAAAGTCCATTTAGACGGAAACGCACTCGCCTATATCTCAAGACTAGGAATAGTAGATTGGACCGAAATTAAAACGAACTTAACTCATCAATTTGTACCGCGACATAACAACCAACTATTACGTATGCAGTTAACGAAGTTGCGTCAACATGGTGACATTCAAAATTACGTCCATGAATTTCAAGCAATCTTGAACAGAATTGAAGACGAAATGGCAACAGGCGATCAACTTTTCTATTTTATCAACGGACTCTCTAACGAATGTAGAAGATACGTTGAACTCCATCAACCAACTGATTTACAGAGCGCACTTGATCATTGTATGAACTTTGAGCATGTTCACACAACAGGCGCTACTTCAATTCCAATGGAACTAAATTTTTTCAACCAACGTCGTTTTCGTA
>Ga0302188_10001993_pt1 | contig 15230 bp, 19 predicted proteins | sample II_Bog_E2_1_FD_198783 | JGI IMG/M metagenome (GOLD analysis project Ga0302188, IMG submission 198783) | Peat permafrost microbial communities from Stordalen Mire near Abisko, Sweden - II_Bog_E2_1 | ecosystem: Environmental > Terrestrial > Soil > Wetlands > Peat | place: Sweden: Abisko...
AAATGCTGTAGTCTGAAATAAATCCCTTTCAATGTTGATCCAAATGATTTCCGAATAGTCAAAGATGTTTTAGCAGCAGCCTAATTAACGAACTACATCAAAAATAATATAAAATAAAGCATGAAATTTGATTCGAACTCTATCTACATGAATAAACTTTTAGGAATTACAAATATTTCAGGAGTTATAGTCAATAAAAATTAAAACCACGGTACCGCTATTAACTTTGAAAGAAAAGACGAATCATATTAGGGAAAAATTTGCGAGGAAGGAAAGTTAAAATTGATCTACGAAGTTAAAATTCCCACCAATGAGTCCTATCAGATATTTTTGAAGAAGGAGATTAGTCGTTATTATAATTAAATGATTATCTGAAACATATATTATTTTAAACATTCGCCATTGCCCGCATTTCAATAAATATCCAATATTGAGAACTTTAATACCATTTACTCGCAATCACTTATTATAATTTTAGTAATTTGTATAAGAAATAATTTTGAAGCTCTCTGATCGGATTATACTTCATAGCTTACTCCACCTACAAAAAAGGGATTAATTTACTTAAAATGAGAGAAGTCATCACCATCCACATAGGACAGGGAGGAGTACAACTCGGCAATGCCTGCTGGGAACTGTTTTGCCATGAGCACGGCATCAACCCTGATGGTCAAAAACCCAATGATAACCCAGAGGATCAGTCATTTGGCACCTTTTTCGAGCAAAGCGGATCAGGAAGATATGTGCCTCGATCGATCTATATCGACTTAGAACCTACAGTGATTGATGAGGTTCGGACAGGACCCTACCGTTAGCTTTTCCATCCATAGCAACTTATATCAGGAAAGTAAGATGCCGCCAACAACTACGCTAGAGGACACTACACAGTGGGAAAGCAGATTCTCGACTCAGCACTGGACAGAATTCGCAGATTAACAGACAATTGCAATGCTCTCCAGGGATTTATGGTATTCAATGCTTTAGGAGGAGGCACTGGCTCTGGATTTGGCTCTCTACTCTTGGAGAATCTGTCCTCAGACTATGCCCGCAAAATAAAGATGGGTTTCAACATATATCCCTCCCCCCAATTATCAACAGCCTGCGTCTAGCCCTACAATGCTTTGTTTGCAACTCACTCTCTCATCTAACACCAGGATGTATCTGTTGTTTTAGACAATTAAGCTATTTATGATATCTGCAAAAGGAATCTCGATATAGAACGCCCAAGCTACATCAATTTGAATCGGATCATTGCGCAAGTTGTGTCGTCATTGACAGCTTCCATCCGGTTTGATGGATCGCTCAACGTGGATATGAATGAATTTTAGACCAATTTGGTGCCTTATCCCAGAATACATCTCATGCTCGCATCTTACTCTCCAATTGTCAGTGCTGAGAGAGCCTATTTCTAAAAATTAACAGTTCCAGAGCTAACCGAATAGGTCTTTGAACCAGCCAACATGATGGCCAAATGCGACCCCAGACATGGAAAATATATGGCTTGCTCACTCAGTTATCGAGGAGATATCATCCCCAAGGACATCTGTGGTTCCATTTCCAACATTAAATCCAAAAAAAACATTAAATTTGTGGATTGGTGTCCAACTGGTTTCAAGGTGGGAATCAACTACGAGCCTCCAGTGCGAGTACCTGGTGATTTGATGGCAAAGGTGACCAGAGCATGCTGCATGATTAGCAATTCAACATCAATTACCGATGTATTAGATCGGCTTGATCACAAATTTGATCTGATGTACAGTAAAAGAGCATTTGTGCATTGGTATGTCGGAGAAGGAATGGAGCAAGGAGAATTCTCGGAAGCGAGGGAAGATATTGCTGCCTTGGAGAAGGACTACGCCGAGGTAGGAACTGACACGGAACCAGAAACTGTTGTCGAGTGAATGCTAATTGATTTTTTACTGTAATTAACTTGTCCTACATCTATTAATATAACTTATATTCCATGAGCTAATAATGGCCCGATGAAGACAGATAATTTATTAATGTACATCCATGAGCAATATTATTATTCCATTCGTCCAATTTGTAATTATATAATGTAGAGTTACCAAAACCCTCTTTAAATGGTGCGAAAGTCCATCGGCGAATCTCTAAACGTTCGTCTGCGCAACAAAACCGAGATCGAGGGCCGCTTGCTGGCCTACGATTAGCACCTCAACATGATGATCGAGAACGCAGTGATCAAGCGCGATGGTTAGACCCATCCTAAAAACCTAATGTATCTGCGTGGTGACACTGTACTGCTGCTCGCACGCCGAAAGTGATTATTAAGTGCTGTATTCACGATATATGTTAGAATTGAAGTAACACTAAGCGGATTATATCTTTTATCTATTATGAACAATTCCTTTGAGTTTAATATCGAGATCACGGAAGATAAACAGGAAAGCAGTTAGGGACTCAATGCTGGGCTATCTATCATCTATCAGGCAATTGAGAAGCGCGAGGATGTTCATTTTGCAAGAGTGCTGACACTGCAAGAGTTGGTCAAGTCTCAATCACTTCTATTGGAGTATGGTATCTGTGTAGTTACTTAGAGGAGAAGCGTAAAAACGAACGATTGAAGGAAATAGAATACAACTACGTAAACGCCTTTACGAACTATCTATGGACTCATTGCAGCAACGATCGCAAGGATAGTGTGATTCTACTAAATCCAAAAGACATAATAACGCTTCACGAGGGAATGCCTGAATAAATGCAACAGTACCCACTCCTCCATACAGCATATTCAAATCCATTTTGGGGGAGAGTGCCCTTCCCTTTCGCAATGACCTCAAGCCGTCAACTTCGTTTATCAGCGATTTCATGAACTTTTGGCCGAGGTGGCATCAAAGGGTCAGGCAATTTATCTAAATGGAGATTTCAGAGAGCGATAGGATCGAAGCTACCTTTTAGTCGGAGTATACCTTTGCAGCCAAGATACTATCCAGCTTGCGACTAAATGATCGAATCCAACGTTTCTGCGCTTAAATTTTTGAGCCTGTTCTCGTTGAGTTATAAATGATCAAAGAGGAGTTGGTTGTTGATTTTTCAGGGATATACTAAAAATGGAGTGAACAACTGCCTAAACTGCCGATTTTGAAGAGGTTTTTGGATGGAGGAGAAGGATAATCAAGGACAGCGAAAGGAGAGATTTAACAGCTCTTCGGAAAACTAAAGGGTGAGCAGGAGGCACAGATGCTGCTTGATGAAATGGTGCATTTTGAGAGAAGTAATTTAGATAATATTTAGAAGAGACTGCAATCTCCTTTCTGATGGCGGAGGTTGGAGAAGAATAAATGCCGGAGGGTCTAAACTTGAGGCTGGCCTGGCTGGTGTGGAAGAAAGTCTTAGCAAACCGCAAAAAACTCTAAATGCTTGCTACCAGTCTGCTCGCCTGCATAATTGAAGGTATTTTCCTTTATACTCAGCCTACCCGAAAATTCCTAGTTAGGTGAAGTATGTTGTACGATGCTTCAAAGAAGTTTCATAAAAACATTTCGGCAGTCTGCGTTTCTAAGACCTTAAAAGTTTTTTTAACAAAGTCATCTTTTCACAGCTCTTTTTCGCTGAGTTCATGAACCTGTATGAGGCTAGGTCGCAACCCCTCTCGAACGTCAATCTCACCCTACTCGCACTAGTCTCACAGAAAATTATGTTTGGGCAACAGTTCTACGAAAAGTATAAATTTGGTTTTTTGAATCCCATAATTGTGCATTATGTCTCTGCTGTTAAGCATTTTATTTTAGGCTTCGTGTCTGACAGTATTCGAGCTCCGCCAACTCCTTTCTTTTCGGTTCTGCTAATCTCGCTCGAATCATTAAAGTTCGTATACGAATCAATTCGCCCTCACTCGTTGTAAAGTTTATAGCTGACTTTGTGCAAGTCAAACAATCACACGATAGCTAACCGCAGTTACCCCCTGAAGAATATCTACGTGACCATGATTGACAAACCCTTCATCAACTACACTCTCATTCTCAAGCCGACTGACAAAATAAAAAGAATTCTCATATAGTTTCTACTTCTTATCGAAAAAATATCTGAGAAGAATAGCATAATCGCTCTGTTTGAACAGTATCGCTGCGCGGAAGAGGATCCACTGAGTAGTAAACCCTCTGTGCAATTATACGCCATCTATTTACAGGAGAAACTAAATTCAGAAAACATGGTTTCCCTCATTGACGACATTGAGGACACGATCGAAAAGGGAAAGAAGAGTATAGAGCAGATGAAAATCAACATGTAGAAGGAATACAACTACTCGCAGAATTTGGAGAAGATGTATATGAAGTTATGGAAAGATCAAAGGAAAAAGACATCGAGGACGAAGATATAGACTCAGATTTATCAATTGCTGCCGAGGCTGTTGGGTACATGCAAGATGATGCAGGATTTGATTATTAAGTAGTCGAGGGGAAGGTTTGCTAAAGCTCAGAGCCCAGCAATAAAACTATGCAGCAATGCTTAAATGACATTGCTGATTCGTTCCTGAAAGGGTATGAGGGGGTTGATGGACTATATCATATGCTATTATAGCGTGTGGTTGAGGAGTTAGAAAAGGGCGTGGTTCCTGACGATATGATGGATATTGCGAAAAGTATCATTGGGCAAAAGTTATACTCGATGTAGTTTATCCCTTATTTAGCCTTAAACTGGATACTTATATGAGTCCAAAGGACTTCTAACTCTTTAAAAAGATGGAAAAGCATGCCTTTGTTACACTCGCCATGCTTGACCTCTCCTACTAAGAATAAGAGGAACTTATTATCAAGGAATGCAGCAAACTTATAGACTAATTAGGACGTCCATGCTGTCCGGACAGGCTTCTCAAGATATTCAATTAAATAACCTTCGTTTTCCAAAATGTGATATCGATTACAGGAAAAGGTTCGGATGTTACCTCTGATGTTCAAATACCACTGATGCTGGTGACGATAATTCGTTCGAAAGTACGTAACTTAGTCACTCTCATCGACTTTGTCGAAAAATTTTGCAGTGCCGATCTCCACTCCTCTGCTTTAGCACAAACCTTCTCTTGTTTGCTTGGTGTGGTGCTCTTTATCCAACAGCTGGATCAAACCAAACTCAACATCAGCGTTGACGAGTACCAAAAGCGGATGCTGAGCACTTCCTATGTGATAATCGAGTGAACTGCTGTCAATGTTGTATGTTATTTATAATAGTCTGAATTAATATTAATGAGGGGGATCATTCGCATCAGCTACGGGTTGGTCCAGCGCACTTTAATAGAACCTGAAACCATTACTGTCGAGCCTTTTGATGACCGTTTTCGAGTGGTGTCCAGCACATTCTAATTCGTGATTAACCGCAAACCTCCCTCTGATCTATTATATGTTCACGAGGCCAGTACCCCTGCAGCAGTGTTAAAGAAGGCCGCCATTCATATCCTTCCAGAAAGTGTACCTGAATTAAACAAACGCGAAAAACTAATTGCAGTAACCCGACAACTGTAGGCCAATTACGAAAAGTCATTCAATAAATGTAAAAGTCCGAAAGAAATTTTCCACCTCGAGCGCAAGATTAGGTACGAGATCAGAACGAAACTATCATACATCGGATGTCTCTCTGGAAAGTATAAGCATTTGCTCACCTTTCGATCAATGATAGATCTCGCAGCCGACAGGACGCAGCACGAGTACGAGAAGAATGGTGTGTTTGTAGAAAAACTTAATGACAAGATATACCCCTCAGGTAAAGTATGGATGCCGACTAATTAAAAATACCTTGCAGATTACTGCAAGTTAATAAGTTCAATTACAGCAGGACAATCACCAAGTATGCTAGACATCGGATGTGGCAGTGGCGTGTTATCCTTCCTCTTCGCCAAGGCTAACAAAAAAAGTAAAATATTTGCCTTTGATAAAAATGAGGATGCTGTGAAGACCTGCAACCTCAATGCTGCAAGGTTATAATTTAGAAACATTGAAGCTTTTCAGTTTGATGTAAAGGATGAGAAGGAATTTGAAATTAAAACCATGGAAGCTAAACCACTAAAACAGTTTGATTGGATAGTCATCAACCCTCCTTGGCTGGCCGCTTCTCGTTTGGAAGGAGATAGTGGGCTTGGAGATGCAGTCTATGATGAGGGATCGCTCATGCTTCAAAATTCAATAAGATTAGCAAGTATTCATCATTTTAATCAGAAAGACTGCTGGCTAAAGATGGACGGATTGTAGTGATATTTTCGGACTTGTCCAATTTGCTAGGCCTGGATACCAAAACTCTCTAAGATATGTGTCTGTAGAACGGCTTATTAGTAGAATCAAAGCACGAGCAGCCCTTCCTCGAATAAATGTCCAGAAAATCAGCGCTGCAATAGTTTAAAACCAAGGCGAGGATCCTTACATATGTGCTGCGAGTGAGTTGAATGATCATATGCAGTAAAGTGTTTAAATCAGTAAATAGATGTAATTTATCGATAATAATTTGTATGCAACCAATCAAACAAGTCACTCCATTGCAACCAATGAAGATGTCAGGAAGCTCAACAACGCCACAACAGTCCATTAAAACTGGTCAGGGACTGCTGTCAAGCCCTTCTCCGATGCAGCCTCTCAAAAAAGGGCCTGAGTACATTGATGATCGTTTTATAAAGATCCAGATCGTAGGCAAAGGGGCCTATGGTGAAGTTTACAAAGTGAAACACCGCGAGACCGGCAAAATATACGCAATGAAGACCTATAAAAATATTTTTTGCAACCGAGTCCTCGCATTGCGTACTCTGCGTTAGCTAACCATCTTGCGGCGGATGAAACATCCGAAGATAATAAAGATTTATGACATTTTGGCACCATAAGACATGACCAATTACACTGAGCTGAACGTTGTTCTAGAATATCTTCCCTTCGACTTGCGCCAATTGTGCCAAAAGAACAAGTTCCTCAATGATGACCAGATCAACCGCATAGTTTATCAATTGTTAGTCATGCTTAAATATCTCTCCTTCGTCAAAATACTGCATCGTGACTTGAAACCGGAGAACATTCTTTCGGATAATAACTACAACATCAAGCTGTGCGATTTCGGACTGGCGCGCAGTGAACTAAAAGAGCCATCCTTCACTGATCTCAACAAAACGAAGGTCAATAACATGTTCATGACATCGCACGTGGTCAGTCGATGGTACCGCGCACCTGAAATCATACTCATGCAAACCAAATACGACGCCTCCATCGAGATGTGGTCTGTTGGATGCATCATGGGCGAACTCATCGCCGAACATCAGAAAAATAAAAAGATCACTCTCAACAGGGAAAGAATCGCACTGTTCCAGGGCAAGGCGTGTTTCCCGCTCAGTCCACCCAAACGCGAAAAGGACTGTACCTACAAAATCAGTAACGGTTTTCCTCACTCCGAAGACGATCAAATGTACGTCTCATTTTAGCTAGATCAAAGATACTTCAAATTATCGGATCGCCTACCGAGTAATAAATCTCTTTCATCGAGGAAGAGGTGGCACTCAACTACTTGAAATCCTTACCTAAATACTAAAAGAAACGAGCTAGCGATATCTTTGATTATTGCCGACCGTAGTGGTGTGATTTTTTGGATAAGACACTGGTGTTTGACCCGCGAAAGCGAATGACTATCGACTAAGCACTGCAAAGTCAGATTTTTGACGATTTGCGCAATCCTTAAGATTTTAAATTTGAGGCGAATGAGTAATTGGACATATGTTTACCTTCTGAGTTGCCGATGTAGCAGATCAAAGTAAAATTCAATTAGTAGATTAAATTCTACCGCACCGAAATGGATGAATAGAAACCTTGAGGGACGTGATGCCTTTAGTCTGTATTTTCTATCTATCCCTATCAATGTCCAAAATATTAGCAGAATAAATATCAACTTTACATGGAGTAGACTCTTAGGTTATTTTCAGTGCCCAGAAACAGCTTGTTGAGGTTGGGTTCGTACAGAAAATCTTTTATGCCTTTAACTCGTTAGTATTAAAATGGCTTTATGAGTTTACGAATGTCGAAAAATTCGATGGTGTTGTTGCTGGCTACTAGCAACGTTCTGGAAAAGGATTCTATTTTTATGGGCGGTTAATTGGAGATCCACGAATCAGATAGTTTGCCGTTTCTGAAGTCAAAGATCCCGCATTCATACTTCTCCTTGGTCTTGTTTTAGAGGTTGACTGTTAAAAAATACAGATTGTAGGAATCATGCAAGCAGGCACATTTTTTAAAAAGCAAGGTTTACTTCTCAGGATCCTGCAGATCGAAGCAGGATATCGTGTCTTTGAGCGAGTAAATAACTTGAGTGTTGGTGGGGTTGAATATTAACTTGCGGATGGGCTAGTCAGTTAGTTTTACTATCTTTTTCGTGCCTTACCACAGATAATTGATTGAGTATTTCTTATAGTTCATGTGATACTTGGCGAAGAGTAATCCACCCCCATGGCAATCTATTGGTCCGGTAAACTACGCTTTAGAGTTAGACTCACTAATTAACCCGCCGCCCCACCTTTATATTTTATTAAGAGTAATCACAAAATAGTTGAGAGCACCCTACCAGTTGAAACATCGCACATTACGAGGTGGATAGGTGAGTTTATTCCTTGTGATGAGTTGGTGCTTGAGGTCAATTTCCGTCAGCTCCTGCTTATCATCATAGGTGTATATGGTGTTATATATGCGACTAAGTTCCGTGGCTGGCCCAGGTGTATCGATTTCCTGCGTGAGTTTTAGCATGCAAATTTAATTGCATTTTGGCAGATAATAATCATGGAGTCAGAAAACGATAAAATCAAATATTGGAAATACAAACTCAGCCAAAAACAGAAGAATGTTATGGTGAATGAGCCTTTCAAGACGAAGCCTCCTAAGTCCAAGTCTCCCGATAAGAAAAAGACAGTGCACTGTTCCACCTATCTACAGGATAATTTTTTCAGCAATACCCTCGATAAATTAAAGCATCTGTTGGAGGAGTAACCAACTAAAAAACATGACTCTGGGGCTTATACCAAGCGAAGCAAGGACAACATTGGCAGCAAAAGCACCATGAGAACGAATACTGAACCTGTCAAAAAAGTAAAAACCGTGGAGGTCAATCGTATTGGTAAATCGATATCAATCGTAAACACCATAAAAATAGCCAAGAAAAGTATTGAAGTAGACAAAAACAAATTGGAAAAGGGCAGTGCAAGTCCTAAAAAGAGTAAGAGCAGATCCAAGTCAAAAAAGTATAAAGTGTAAAAATCCAAAGAACTAGCAGTAAAACCAGTATAAAAGCATAAATCTCCCATAAAAAAGCCCGTAAAAAAGAAGTCCAAATGTAAAGAACCCGTAAGAAAAATTGAAACAATTCATCTGTCCAGTTTTTCAGACACTGATCCCATGGATCATAAATCAAATTAATCAGTCATCGTGCATGAGGTGAGGCAAAACCAGGAGGGATTTTTATATGAACAGTCCAACTTTAAGAAATGGGAGGAGTAGGAGGAAAGACGGTTTGTGGAGAGGATCAGGATGGGGAATCGAATCGCTCACTACTTACACGGATTTATTGAGCATTCAAAATACGTGAATGTGACCGGTAGAAGTAATAAATCGAACAAGGGTAAAAATCGAACCAGTCTGAAGACCATGATTAAAAGTCAATAATAAAAACTGTTGGAGCTAAAAAACTATTTGAAACAACTCAAAGGCTCGGAGAATCTGAATGATAATCTGGAGATGATCATCAATAAAGTCAATGAGAACATAGTGGGTTTGAAATAAATGGAACAGGTCAGCAGCATACAGAGTCTTTCCGACAAGGATATTTCGGAGAGAAGGGGTCAAGTATAAGACCACAGAGAGCATTTAGATGAGGAAATTGAACAGGAAAATAAATATTTGTCACCTCAGCAGTTGTGTTATTAGCCTAAGCCCATTTTAATGCTAAACAGTCTCTGCATTACAAACCTGTAGGATGGCAAGAAGGAGTAAGTTTAATCCTAAGGCTTTCCTGACTGCGATCATAATCTCAAGGGGGAAATATATTCACTTCCAAAAAATAATAAAGTTGATGCTATCCTGATAGAAAATGGCGAATAAATTGAAGAGAAGAAGATCATCAAGGAACCCCTTTCTTAAAAATAAGCTGGTCTGACCCTGATGTAATACGCACTCAAATCAGATGATAAATCCTCGCTGCTGCTTTCCGCCGAAAGCAAATCATAGATCCGTCTGCTCTCACCAGATATTAAGGTCACTCCAATCATTAATATTAGTATTTCCAACTTTGTTTGCAAAAAAGAAGAGGAGCCAACGCATCAAAACAACCAAATTAAAGAGGAAGAAAATTAGTCGTCAGATGAGTATTAGATGAGATCGCCGGTATTTGAGACTAACAACAAAACTTTGAATGATTCCCTCAGCTATATACTATAGCAGTAACAATTAATTAAGGTTGAAAGCACTCCCTTGCCTAGCATCACCATGCAAATGCGAGCCATTCTCTGTGATTAGATCCTAACTTGTCTAATCGTGGAAGTTATCGACTGTTTTTAGAATCACAAATAATGGCTTTAGAAATTGATTTTATACCATAATAACAATGGTGATGAGCTGGAACAGGTTAAAAATGACTTCAACTAAATCGATTGGCCCATTCAGAGTAATGACGCCTATTTGATTCAACTTGCAGAGAAAGTGATCAACGTTGCGCAAGACCTTGGACTTAGAGAAAAGATATCAAAGCCGTTGGGAGTTAGTACCTTAACAACTTTAAGATACATGCGCCATTTTGACTAAGCATAAGAAACCGTATCATTTGACGAAGAATTTAATTAAATAGATCGATACGTTGAGATCCTTGATCAAGAAGACTTTTAGCATTTCGAAATCGAGTGCAGCTGTAATCCAGATCATGCCGAGCAGCACATCTTAAATCGTTGTGTTTACGATGTTCTGAACATTCTGCTTGATCAACTCAGGCCTTATGGTTCCAAGGGAAGACCCGCCTTCTGTTTTGGATAGCAAAAATACGTAGCACCGCCCCTCCCCCAAATTCATACCTACATCTCCAAATAATTGAAAAAAATTCTGAATGTAAAGCTAGGACTTCTAGACGAATCGGGTTTGAGTGAATAGCAAATGAGGGAGGCAATAGGCAAATCATTGGCTCGTTATAATGCTGATCTCATTCAGGAGATTTAGAGATAATATGGAGAGCAGACTGACGATGGATTATAAACCTACTAGCTCATGGTGATGATTGAATCATAAGTGTTGGTGCAATAGGCGCGGGCCTTGCTGCTGTTGCAGAATAAGAGAGCCCTCACTAGCAGCAGCTTCTCACATGCATGATGAATTTATATTTTATACTGTTTTTATATATGATTTGAAATAATAATAATCTTAAAGCGAGTCACATCACTTCTGAGGCTGGTATTAATGCTCATGCAGCTTGAACTGTTAGGCCATGAAAACCTTGATCTTGGATAGGTCAGTCACTCCTGCTAGCTGAGTTACTCGCTTGTTGCTGTCAATGTGCAGCAGAGTGGGCACGTATTCTATTGCCATTCCAGGATGGTCAGGCAGATCAACATTATGCAGCATATTTCCATACAACTCGACGTGATTCGGAAATTCTACTTGAGTTTAATTTTTTTCCCACCATTTCTTCACATAAGAAATTATTTTTTGTAGATCATAATTATTTCCCCATGAGATGTACACAAAAAAGGGAGAAGGAGTCTTGACCGTATCTAATAGTGACGACCACTTGGTCTGATTGCCGATAAACTTGAGTTGTCGTTTGTTCGTGGTGTTTGTTTATGATTTGGTCTCTTCCTTTTACGATTTTATCATCAAATTTAAAGCTTACTGAGGAAACACCATCTAGTTCAGCCATTTTTTTATAATAGTCTACCCCTCCTTGTACTCCTTCTTCAAAATTATATGCTCGTGAATGCTTTCCATGAATTATTGAATGTTTGCCTTCGTCTTTTATATCGTGAAGTTTAACACGTATCTACTCACTTTCCCATCTTACTCATGATCAATAAAGCCCAGAATTGGATAACTGTACTGTCTTCTATTTGCAACCGCCAATCCAGTCAGATACCTCTTTAATCTAGTAGTTTCCTCCGTAGTCTTAGACAGATCGCTCATGGCAAACAGAACGGGAGTCTCATGCCCTTCTGATCTCTAGAACCAATATTTTTTAGCCTCTTAGTAGTACCCGAACACTTCCTGAGACAAGGATTCATTGTTAACGATTAATACAAAAGCGTTTTGCCTTTCTATGTATCCTATCACATACTCACGAAGATCTCTTGGGCAATACCCACGTTCCAGTTCAACACATATTTGTATTTATAGCCTAAAATCAATCTCTTAATTTTGGACTCAAGCTCCTGAATGTTATCCCTTTGAAACTACCACGCTTCGATGCTTTTACCATTTTAGCTGATAACTGCAAAGCTTGATCCCAAAAAATCAGCACTTCCGCAATACACATCTGCATTATGTCAGAAATACCGAGCCAAAGGTTAGTACGGGATATGCTATCCCACATCTTTCGAAGTCCACTGGATCCACAATCAACCACGAGCTGATGAGAGTGATCGTCTTCGCTATTCCATTCCCCGATCTATCCATAAACCCTTTTGACCCATTTGATTAGATGAACCAACACACTGTTATTACTGCCTAAACACTAAAAATGCCAAGGCAGTGGTTCTCTTTCCGAAAAGGCAATGATGTAAGGGACATCTTGAATTGTAAACTCGTTGAAGAACGAAGATGATTCTTAGGAGTACTCTATTTTCACATAATGAATATCGTGGGTTTGAACACTTGCTAAGATGGAATACGTCTATGAGAACTATTGACAGTATTTGCACCCCCCATCAGAAAAAAGAACAACAACTTTCGATTACTTTTGAATGATCTCCTTCACGGTTGAAGCATTCGCAACTATCACTCCCCTGTACTATGGAACTTGCTGGAGATCTCCCTCAATAGAAAGTGCTAAATCCATCAAGAGAAGGATCAAGAATAGACTCCATAAAGTGATCAATGCGCCTTTCATTATGGTTGTATAAAATATATTAGATTGGATACAATAGCCATCACGCAATCCGCTCGAAGAGGTAGACCGGAATAAAATCCCCCTTGATTTCCATATTCATGAATACTACCGCTCCCTACTCTTTCACCTTAAAGGATTGAAGAGTGCATATCTCGTATTTTTAGTTTAGATCTTTGCCTAAAAAGGGCCTCTTAATTAGTAGAGGCTCTTTCTCAACTTCTTTTGGCAGTATAAGTTATGAACTCAGCTCAAGACTCCATATTTTAAATTTGGCATTGCTTTGGGCATTAAATAATTTTTCCAGATCAACATTTCTACGGTCTTTTACATAAGCCCGAATCTCTTATCCATAGTCCTTAATTGGTGGCATTTGAAATGCAATTTTAAGCCATTTTAGCTTGTATTTGTCGTCTATGGTAAGGGAGTGAGGATGTTGACTATTCTAAGACCGAAATGAATTAGTTAATTCGCTGACCAGGCTGTTTTCGTTGATAAATGAGTTCACAATCGACGCTTCTTTCTTGTAGTCTTTTAAAACTATGGCTTACACTAATTGCAAGATCTACCGTTGCCGTTTCTCAATCACTGCCTCTGAAAAATCCTTGAACCGGATAATCATCTTGAACTGCTTGAACTAAATCAACTCTTAGAGATTAATTATGTTGAAATTATTGTTCTAAACAATGTCAATGGTTTTGTTAATTGCCTCCTTATAGTTTTAGAGATGAGTGAAATAGAATTTGAATTACAGGTCCTTCTCGGCGATGCTGGTAAACAGTTCCAACAAATCCTTCAGATATTTCTTAATTAATCGATTCTAAGACTCACTGAAATATCGAACGTCAATGCAGAGAAAGGTTTAGTTGCGACTGCCGTTCATTTTCTCTTTCAAAAATGGCATCTCTTTCAACATTTTGCGCACTCTGTTATTAAACACTTTAATCTCTCTACTTTTCACTGACATTATCACTTTGCTTTATAGAATTTTTTTTAGAAAAGAATAGGGCTCGCTTCCAAAACTGGCATGCCTGTGATGAATTACCATGCATTGATACTCCTCATTGCACTCCACTTCCACCTCGAAAAACTTTTAAATCTCAGCTATCCCATCCGCAATGGAATCCTTGAGCACGGAGAACATGCACTGTGCTTATGAGAGCTTTAAACTTTTGAGGTTGTTGAAGTTAAGGACTGCGACGTCGTACTTGACTACTTCTTGAATCTTTTATTTGATTTCATACATATCTTTGAGAGTGATTGAGGAGAATATTCCAAAGAGGACCCCGTTAAAATAGCGCAGACAGGTCTTGATGCCCAACGATAGTAATTTGCCGCGTAACTTGGCTGAGCTCTTTAAGCTGAGCATGAGATTTCTATTGCCGGAAGTGTATATATTGAGGCTGTTTTTCATCTCTAGCAATTTAACTCTGCAGATTGAGTTCAGATTGGTGCCATCCTTCATAAAAATCCAAAGATTAGTGCGTTAACAAAATATCTTGTAGTTGTATTCGTATTCCATTCTCTATATTTCTTAGGAAAACGCCTACATAAAAACCTCGCCCCTTAGCATTCCTTTGCCCAGGTTCATCACTGTTTAGACTTGATACCCTTCGGGACGCTTTATAAACCTTTTTCTTGAGTTCTTTTTCTAGGATTATTCGTCTCCATCCAAGCCTTGAGTTTACAGCTTCCACTCTTTATCGAACTCAATCAATTGATACTCCTCTTGGAAGGCGGCCACCAATTTGAAGTTATCAACCTGGGCTTCGTTGAGTATGTTGATTAAAGCTCTACAGTCGGACTCCTTGTCGACGGGAAAGGGGACTGTGAGATCATCCCAACTTTATGAGTTATCCATTTCTTATCAATTTGGATATTATTCGAGTCAATTGATTATAAGAAATGAGGGCTAGTTATACATGTTTATAGAGACAGTTAAATTGTCTCTGCATGACTTAGTAAAATTTCTAACAATTAGCCTTAATCCAAGTGATTTGATTTTAATCTGAGGGTTTGGATTATTATATTTGCATTTTTAAAATTGTTTCAAGATGCGCTACATGAATAATGCTAATAGATTTACAAATTAACAATTCTTTTTTCAGTTTAGACCATCGCGACTCCAACATTTATAAACAAATTTAAATTTAAATTAAGATAATGGTCCATCATTCTTCCTC
>Ga0302188_10001995_pt1 | contig 15213 bp, 13 predicted proteins | sample II_Bog_E2_1_FD_198783 | JGI IMG/M metagenome (GOLD analysis project Ga0302188, IMG submission 198783) | Peat permafrost microbial communities from Stordalen Mire near Abisko, Sweden - II_Bog_E2_1 | ecosystem: Environmental > Terrestrial > Soil > Wetlands > Peat | place: Sweden: Abisko...
CAACCCCAACCCCAACCCCAACCCCAACCCCAACCCCAACCCCTAATATTTTATTATTAAATATGTTAGGTTTCAATCAATTAAATATCACTCTCTTTTTTAGATTTGATGTCTTGGATAATCTGGTTTAATAGATTTTACATATCTTTTGTTTTCTATATTGAGGGGGATTTTAATACCAAAGCAATCCTTATTTCTATATTATGTTTGCTTGTTATTGACTTTGTTTTTATTTTTCAATTAAATTTGTTTTAAATTTCTGCTAAAAGATGGAATTGGCTCTATGAATAAATTTATCATAATGCTAAGTATCTTCTAAGGTTTGACAAGGATAAATCTTTTAAAAATTACCTTTATTCGCCATCTAATGGTTGTCTTTGGTCTTAATGTGATTTTAGATTCTGTGTTAGCCTTGCGGATTGTATGGAGTGGTTACAATTTGCAAAATATTAGTAACTAACTCTAATTTGAGCTTGTGATCCAATTTTGTTTCAGTAAAAAGAGAGGAATTTTGATTGACTTCCAGTAGTATAGGCTTTTTATCTTCGTTTAGGATTATATCAAAACCTAGTAATTGAAAACAGCTGCTAGAATCGACTCTTTTGCAATGTTTATAATATTTTTGCATTATAGGCAATGCGCTTATTATGGTTTTAATAACAATCTTACCTACTTTAGCCAACAATTCCTCCTTTTATTCATGATTAAACACTTCTGATATCAGTCTCTTGTGATTTTTGCTTGTATCTTATTGGTCAGCAACAAATTTATTACTCATTTTATTAATTGCATAATTTGTAAGGTGGCTAAAACAGTTTTATAAATTTCCTTCTTTTGGCTTTTAAAAATCTAAATTAAAGATAAATTACTATCAGTGGCAAATCTGACGATTCCATCCTTATACAAGTATACTCGAAGTGGATTGATGCAGGTAATGAGAACATATATTCTCATATCAAATTTAAGTCCATTGATCAATAAGGGTCTCATAATGTATTACTGGACGATACAGCTAGTTTCCTGTTCTAATTTATTAGGATGTAATAGTAAGTAAATACCTTGTCCTTGACATCCATTTTCTGGCTTAACGATATATATTTTACCCTTTGTGTGCTTTTTTATGATTGAATAATAATCTTTGGGAAGAACCCAGGTTTACGGATAAAAGTTGTATTACTACATAAGATTGTAATCACTTTGGGAAAGAATATTTTCATGTCATTTAAATTGTTAGACAGTTTATTTTTCCTGGTAATTTGCGTAATTTCAGGAAAATGATTAACTTTTGTGGAGGGAGATTATGATTTAATTTGGGAAACACTTAAAGCTTGGTCTGTCCAAAGCAAATGATATGCATCATCAGTAAAAGTAAACTCCAAGAGGACAGCTGCTTCCTTCACAATGGGGTATTTTGTGTCTTTGTTATGTAATCTATTACGGCTAATGTTAATCATTCTTTTGCTATTTTTAATAGAGAGGAGGATATGGCGATGAGGTACGTTCATTATTTTATTATTATTATACTCATCTTTCATTAAATTTATTCATGAAAATTAGTCCTAATTTATTATACACTATTTTAATTATTATTATTATCATGATCAAAAAGCTTTGAATTGAGGGGATGATTCAGGCATTTTTTTCAACTATTCATTTTCAAATAAATTTCTAAATGCACTTTGACCTTCAAAATTCTGGGCGATGGTTGCCTTGGGCAGATTTTATTGAACATTTCTAATAGTGCTTTGATGTTGAATTTTAGAAACTGCTTGCTATTTATAAGTAGTTTGGTTATTAGCACTGTGGAAACAGTCTTAAGTCCATAGTTAAGAGATAATCTTTTTGAAATACGTAAATTTTTGTTGCAGGTCATGAGTATGATAAAAAGGTATGATAGGGTTAGTTGATTGATAGTGGTGTATTCTTTGTTGAAACATTCGAATTTAATTAGAATATTTGGTAATGGCAATTTGATATGACTTGTCTTCTACTCCTTCCACAATCAATTCAAAGTTTTATTAAAGATCTTCCCACACATCATTCATATCTGACATGCCTTTTCTCATTTGATCGTAAAGTATTTGACTATTATGGTAGTTTACTTTGCAATCAGCCAAGTGGTTTGACCTCATGCTGTTAATCATGTCCACAATGTCATCATAAAATTTATTAAATAACTCTTCCTATTGAACGAAGTCTTGTATTGGATCCATTTTTTGGAAGTCACATTACAATGTAATAATTTTACTCATCAGATTTTGAATTTAGTTATATCTTGAATTTAAAGCAAAATTAGGATAATTAGGGATTGTTTTTTGTTTTTTTGCCACTATTTTGCTAACACTAAAACCCTGACTTGCAGCTTGAGTAGCGCACACAGCGCAGTAATACATGTCTTCGCCCTCAATATGAATTAAATATTAAGCTCTTTTACTACCATGATTTTAGTTAAAGCAAAATTAATCTCTTTGTCTGAATATTACCTGCTTTTTAGGCTTAGATTTATTGAACTGAACTCCACTGGCCGTTTAAAGTCTAGTTCGAACGGGGCTCGGATTGATCATAGGTTTGCGAGTTGTATTAAGTTTATTGGGAGACCTAATTTAATTAGTAGATACACATGTCTTTGGCCCTTTGACTTTTCTTGATGGCTATTACTAAAAAAGGTATTAGTAAGGTTGGTGAGAGGAGGTGCAGTCTTGGGCGATATAATTTTGGAAGTTTGATTGCTATTAATAATAAAGGTTTCGAATTAGTTGATTTTGTGTTGCCTGAACATTATTCGTTAATTATAACAATGAATCTTCTTTCTTATTAATATAACTACCCATGGAGGGAAGTAAGCAGTTCATCCTTACAGAAAATGACCAGACCAAAATCACCTATCTCATCACTGCCTTCGCTAAATCATAACCAAATGTTCTCAAGTACAGTGAAGTCTTGGCACTTTTGCTTGATCGATGCGTGTTCAACACGAAGTTCACATTGACTGACTTTCATCCGCTCTTCTAAGCTGCTCTGAAGGTTAAGCCCGTTAAATCTGGCTAAAAAACGTAGATTCAAGGTGAAAGAACTATGGTTAAGGAGCAGCTTATTTTTTTGTTGAATGAGGCAGCCAAAATGCTGTTCAAGCCAGACCCTAATTATCTTTAAAGATTCTATTTAAATTTTTTATCTGAAAAGATGGAGTCTGATGGAGGAGAGATAAATCGCGCACGAGTGATGGTGATTGACGATCTAAGTAAGAAATTAATTGTAGAGGAAGTAATAAAGCAGCTATGCCTTTATTCTTAAGAAATCAAGCATATATTTATTGCGTATATGACTGAAAATTACTGGTCACTGAGAAATAAGAAAAGGTTATTGCTTAGCTTTAGGGAAATTTTGGTGCAAAACAAAAAATGGAGCTACATTTCTCTCATTCTTTTTTTGAAGGAATCGGAGACATCTCCACACCTCATCACCATCGAACATGTCGAGGAATTCTTAAGAATGATAGTACCTAACATTAGCAGTAAACAACAGTAGTTCTATAGTAAACATGTCCTCTCAGATGGCTATCACAAGGATGTTGATGGGTATTTAAAGGCTAATGCAGGCACGATGGGCAAAGTCATCCAGGCGACCCGGGTATTATGCTGTTCGAGCTGCAACTGCTGATAATACGATTATCCTATGACACCTATCCAAAATAGCTATAAAAAAAAGATTTAGGGCTTGTGCTTTAGAGATACTTGAAATATTTGTACTTGAGAAAAAACGATTAGCTCGACTCAATACTTCCCACGATCAATCGCAAGATGATCAACAAAATGAAGGACTATTACAAGGTCATCAGCAATGAAGTCACTTCTGACATCCATCATCCTTAAAAGCTTGAAGAGCGTACTACGGCTTTTTAGTAACTAGCTCGAAAAATGGACAAATAGATTGGAAATGCTCCACAGCTAGGTTTAGATTTTCAATAAATTTTGAAGACACTAGATCGAGAATTACCTAAAATACCTCCACTTCCTGTTGTTGAACCCGAAAACTCAGGTCCATATAACAAGGCTAAAGCCATCACCATTGGACAGCAGCCTCCTCCTGAGCCTGCCGAAAAACAAGAAAAATCCAAAGGAGAAAAAAAATAATCTGGAAAAAAAGATGAAATTCCTCCGCGTGTATTCAAATGGGCATCAGTTCCTGTGACGAAACAAGTGACTGAAGACTACCTGAAGCAAATAGATGAAAAACTGAATTTTGAGGTAAAGCCTCTTGGAGATATCAGTCGAGGGACTATTCAGAAGGAAGGTTATCCTGTTTTAATTGGGGAAATTCTGTTTCCTCCTGAACTACCTAAATTAGTAGTGCCGTTTATTGAGGCAAAAAATAACGCTTTGTCAGATAGAAATTTTATGCTGGCTATTGATAATCTCAATAAAGGGGCAGCTGCTTGGAAAAAAACAACCATTTAATTTGACTCACTGGCAGAACTGTTCTTTTAGTATTCCAAAGGCAACATTTACCTGGCAGCTGGTAAATTATAATACGCCATCCAAGCCTTTTATAATTGCAGAAAATTTGCAGAAACTTCCCGACTTCCCTTTACTAACCCAGATAGATCTTTGCCTTTCTTTGGCCTCGGAGAAGTCTTCTATTAAATGGAAGAATATGAAGTAGCAGCCCGAAGTTTTTTGAAAGCGCGCTAAATTCGCGAATCAGTACTAGGCTTGGAGCATGTCCAAACAGCGAGTGCTTTTAACAACTTAGCCTGCTGCTTTTTTATGCTACGCCGAAATCAATAAGCTCTTGCCTATATTTAAATTGCAGAAGTAGTCCTCGATACTGAACTGGGCCCTCACCACGAAAGGACCATGACTAGTCGCAGCAATATAACTAAAATCACAAAAGGAACATTCGACAACAAACCTCCATATCGATAATTTTGGGAGGTCTTTGAGGAGGACAAGTTTGAAAAGAAAAAAAAGAAAAAAAAAGAAGAGGGGGAGAAGGGAAAGAAAAAATGATTTAGTAATCGATTCAATGAAGCCATTATGTATCACTTTGGGATTTGCCCGCTTTTAATTGTGCGATTGTATTATTTCTTCCAAGAAGCATATCTAAGTTCCAAGCTCAAGCTGAGATCACTCCCTGTTTTCTTCCACTTAACGTCTGCGAGATCAATGAGTAGTCCCTTGATGTATCTCTCCACTTTGGTGTCGATAACAAAGGCCATAAATTTGGCTAAGATTTCTTTTAAGTCTCTGTCAACATCCAAGTAGGGCTAAAAATCAAGCAGTTGTCTGCACAACTACTCCTTGCCTCTGACATCCAAATTTTCCAAAAGAATGATCAATATCCTGCCGACATTCATAAAGCAGATATTATTGACAAATGGTATGCTGGCGAAAACAGTCTTTAGCATGATCTCGTAATTTTTAGAATAGGCGTCCTTCATCTGGACGCATAGGTAAATAAAATAGATGACTTTTCTCTGTAAATTCTTTTAGTTCAAATGTTTAATACTCATTAACGCCAGGTTTAGGATTTGCTAATGCTGGGGCTGATTCAGGTATATTCTTTTACTGTTTATAAGAATTGATTCTTGCAATGTAAAGTACCATTTTAAGATGTCTGGGTCTGCACTCAAAAATGAGCCTTGTCTTTCAACATATCCCAGGAAAAAATTATTTATTGTTGGCAGGTTATTCATCAACCAACCTTCAATCAAGCCATTTCCAGCATTAGCAAACTGCATTAGAGCCTTACTCACAATTTACAGCAGACTGGAATACTCTAAGAAGTAATGGATGTCATTTGGCTGTAAAATGGAGATAGCCACATCCATAAGACGAGTATAAGTGTCGAAAGGGATAAGCTCATAACTGAGGTGGTCGCAAATTTTAAGTCCATTTTTGTAAACGGATAGGCTGAGACCAAGTTCGTTGACATTGCTAAACTTGATTCTTCGAGAGAGATAGTGTGTGATGATTTGATGGATGATGTTCATACCCTGCATCGATATTTTAAGAAAGACAAAGCTGTAGTATTTTTTTTCTTCTGGACGAAAGCTATCAAAAGTGTCGAGCAATATTTTGATTTAAATCAAAGCAATTCTATAGTTTTAGCTGATAGCTTCTGTCTTTTCATTGACCAGGGCGTTGTACTTTTCCTCGACTCTTTTCATAATTTTATTCAAAAACTGGTTTATGGTCTCTTTATTTTGAAGCTTTGTCACAGTCGTTACAATGCCTTCTAAAATTTTTTAGAGAATCAACTGTTTAGTAAAATTCTTTGACGAGTAGAAATTCATTAGATCGTTTAGCAAACCTTAATTTGCTAAATCTCCCATGGACTCCATTAATGATTGAAACGCATAGACCGCATAGTGGCAGAGAGAGTCATCGTCGATAAAACCCAAGCAAAAGCCAATGCACTTTAGGAATAGAACATTGTTTTCTTTGATCTACCTGCTACAGTCCTTGATAAGTCCCATGATTTATGCAGCGACTCTAACAGGCAGCAACTTACCGTTTTGATGCTCACTTAGATCATTGATGATCTTCTCCATAAAATGGATAATGTATTATCTGTCGTAGTCTTTTACCATGGACTAAAGAGCTGATTTTATCGAATAAATGACCAGTTCTAATCCCCGGCCAGGATGTCCGCTTTGGCTGTCAGCTTCCAAGAAGAACATGAGTTTTTTGAAGAAGATGGCAGAGCCTTCTCTTTCTTTCTTTTTGGTGAAATACTAATAAATGAAAGTGATGATGTGCTGGGCTTCTTTTCGATAGTCGTTAAAGGAAATAGAGTTAATGTCATCCACAGTATCTTCCTCATTGACTAGCTGGAACAATAAAGCCTCATTTTATAACAAACTCTTTTTCAGAATAATGTCTAAAAGGGCCTCTATAATATTCCAAAACTTAGACTACTCCACCTAACTTGCCTTTATCTTGCTCAGCTTTTCGCTGAACTAAATCCAAAACTAGAAGGTTGAATAGCTCAGCTTCAAATCGCTGCTGCCGGTCGTTTTAATCATCAACTCGACCAGTTCATATCCCACTTCTTACAGCAGAAGGAAACCATAAGATAGCAGCAACTCTTTGACAATTGACGTATATATTTCGATGCTTTAAATATCTTTAAGACTAGCCAAAGCCTTGAAGAAGTCAGCTTTGGTTTAGCGTAGGTAGGCGATAATCATGCCCAAAGAGGCAATTTATTCTTGATTATAACTGGCTCTCTAAACATTTAAATCCACTTCTCCCAACGTTTGAAATTTGAGTTGAGCAGTAGTTTGAAGAGTCCCACTTATGACTTTGCAAGCACTCTCCAAAAAGAATCCTCCCTGCTTGAGAGTTAACTCGATAATGACTTTGAGAATAGGACTATAACTAAGGAGGGGAAAACCCATTTTAATCCAGTTTTCAATGACTTCTAGCGCATACGTCGTGATCGAATTGTCATTCAAAGACAGAGCTGACATCAATGTTTGAGCGATCAAATCCATTTTCTGCATCAACTGTTCTCTGATTTGTAATTTTACACCGTGCTTAATCCTGTTCGTGGTTCTAAGTTCCTCGGGAAATCTTTAGAATAAGATGAGTCCATTCCGCAGTTGAGTCATTGAAACTTTCATGAAATCGATCAAGTCATTGATAAGGGTCGGCCAGTGCTCTAAAAAAAGGACACAAGCAATAAGGGCAGCCGATGATGCCAGCTTGCTAATAGTAGCAGGAGAAAGTGTTTGACTAGTGAGTTGGTTAAAGATGAACTCACGCAATTAAGAGAGTTCCTTCTGTTGGAGTTGGTCCAAATCGCGTTCTATCTTCTGGTACAATAGCTGAGAGCCAAGCATTTGAAAATCAGGATTGACAACTTTAGTAATCATTTCCTGTATTATACTCTGGTTACTTCAGCAATGTGCCAAATCTGCGGTTGGTCAATCACTCCCAGCAAGAAGAGGTTGGCGTTTTCACGAAGAGTAGGATCGGGGTGACTCAGAAGCTGATAGTTGCTGATAATGTTATCGAGCGTGCAAGATGTCATTTATCTCTCTTATGTCTCAGCCAATAACAAAGTATTATTGGGCTAGCCAACCGATGCAGCAAACATTATTTATAAACAATCAAATTTTTAAGCGATGACGTGATTGCCACTCGAAAGGCTTGATCTTCCTTGCTACCCACTCAATTTATGATTTTGCGACCTTTGATTGATTGCAAATGGCATCCACGCAGCTAAACAAGTTGCACTTTGCTGTGACTGTCTCATTGCAGATAGTCTCAAATTTCTTAAATTTATAATGTTGGCTTCCATTTTCAGTGATTAAACTTAATTTTCTATTTGGGATATTGGCTTTGCGAGAGGGAGACTAATTTTTGGTCTTATTGTCTGAATAAGGTTAGTATTCAGATTATACGAAATGCTTGTGTGTGAATTTGCGACTGGAATGGAACTGATGATCGTAGTCATACACAATTTACTTAGTGATTCCTTTGATTTAATTTTTAAATTATTTTTCGGTGAGTGTTTTCTTGCGCGTTTTTGTTGCCTTTATTATGCTGAAAGATCGGCCTTTGATGTCCTTCAACTTGCTTTCTTTCAATAAAACTCCTCTTGGCACAAAACAGTTATCAAGCTATGTTTAGATAAAGATTACCAAATGAGATCGTTGTTATCGCGTTAACTTCAAGTAGTGGCTGCTAATTTAAGAAGTTATTTCTGCTTACTGCTGGAGTTCGGCTTGACTAGTCGTTAGGCTGATGGGAACATCCTTTAGTTTGCTATACAGATCTTAAGTCGGCTTATCACCGAAGAAAGGGTTGTTGTATTCAGCCGGAGACGTCGAGCACTGGTGGTCAATAGATTCGGAAAGATAATTGGTTTCCCTTGTGGACTTGGACATCAGTTAGGCTGATGAAATAAGAATGGATTGAATATGGTTTTAATAACAGTGAAGCCTAGATGAATAGACTTATAGTGAAGAAAGACATCAATGCTGATGCAAAAAAATGAAGATGAATAGGCATCATTCTTTCTATCCCTTCTTGAAAGTCTATTCGGACTGATTTTCCACCAGCTCATTCATGGCTAAATTGATTTAATTCTGTTTATTTGCATCTTCTTTACTAGCTGATTTTAGTGGTCTCTATGGTTCTTATTTTTATTATTACTGCTGGCAATATTTCAGTTTCAGCCACGCCCAAAGCCAATGAGGTAGCGATAAAAACTTGTCGATGTAAATTACATACCTGGATGCCAATCGGTGAAACCAAATCGCGAAGATTAAACCTCCTAAAATATCTATAGTGTAATGCACTTTTGTGATTAATAGCATGTTCATCATATAAAGCAGGGAAATGCCTGCCAAAATTGAAGGAATTGTCAGCCCCAGAGTCAACATCTCAGTCAATATGATGGCCAATCCGCCCGTGTGACCTGAGAAAAAGAAATCGCGAGTATGGTCGTAGGGCACTGTGAAAGAAAAGAAACCTGGGCTGCGCCAAGCCATGTCCTCAGGATAAGGGAATTTTTAAATGTTTAAAAATATTGTGCCTCTAATCAAATAGAATGCAGCAATGCCTCCAAAAGCACGCACGTTTTTAATGCGGATCACCCTGAATATCATTGTTTATACCAAAGAACACCGATTGCTCCGATCCAAATATCCATCAATAGTTGTCCAGTTCCAATGATACCTTTGCCTGTAATGGTTAGTTGATTGCTATTGCCCTCGTATGATGAACCGCTCTCGGTAACAAAGTTACGGTTTAATCCTTCAGTGACTGAATGATAGGCATCGAAGATGCAGTTGGGATTTGGTTGTGGAAAAAGGAAACGATATAGCAGATACACGAAAAGGAGAAAAAGACAAATTGCAGCTTTGAAAATACGTGCTTTTTGAAATCTCAGCTCCCATTCAACTGTCATTTGTAATCAGAAATTATAATGGTGAGTATTGAAGAGAATAGGCTTTTATTGTCCATCAAAGGAGTGTATTACTTTTATTAAAATTGAATTCAACAACCCATCAAATATGACTTAGATTATGACGCTACCAAAAGTTATACGGTAATGCATTAAATAAGAATAATTATTTGTATATCAAAGTAAATTATCATCAGTCCGGAAGGGTTATAACTATCCTACCGCTATAAGTGGCATCCGATTGTTGAATGGATTTACTGCCAGCATGTTGCAATTTTTGCTGTTCTTGGAATTGTAACTTCCGTTAAACAGCTGAAGTTTCAGTTGTCTTTATCTTGTGCAGGTGGTTGCGCTTTTTTAGATAGTTGTCTATCTCACTTTTTAGCTTCTTGCGATATTTACGAACATTTATTGAATCTTTAATGATTTTCATGGGCAGTGCCTTATTTTGATTTGTTATCACTTACGAACTGAGCAATTTATCCTTGGGCAGAGACTTGGCAGACTTTAAATGTTGATGGGAATATGCTCTACCCCATTATGTATTAAGCCTTGGCCTTGTCTTGATATCAATTAAAACCTCAACCATTTTTCGATCCTAATCCTTTCTCTTATTGAGGTCTTCTATCTTCTTGAAGCTTTTGGAAGCCTATTTTGATTTTCTGAGTATGTCAGCAATTTTGGTTTGCTCATGATGAACCTTTCGCATTTTTTACTGCTTGTTTTCTATTTCAATCATCCTTTTGAGATGGTGAATGTAGTTATTTTGGTGCTACAGGTTTGATAGTTGGTTCAGACCCACCAAATGCTTAGCACTGCCGAATAACATTTTAATTTTATTATCAGCCATTCAAGCATAAGGAATAATTTGTTTAAGATTTACTTAACCATTGTAGAAACTATACTGATTCAATAAATTTAAAGAAGGATAGCTATTTATGAAGCTGCCATAAATAAGCAAGTCAAAGTCGGTCTGAGCTATAACTTATATGATAATTTAAAATGGGACAAGCCTTACTATAAGGATGCGAAAGCAACTGCCACGGCAAGCCTTCACTGCAGCGTTCCAAGGTCCGCAGCTACATCTACCTCTCCAATTTAGCAGCTCATCTTCCAGTGTATTTCCAGCAAGCTGACCTAACTCATTCTATCGCCACTCGTAATAAAAACGGCCATTTCCTACAGTAAATAAAGCACATTCCCACTGACTATATTGAGTTTATTAATCACCTCTTTGTCAATAAAATCAAATTCGATGATGTAGTGTTCCCTGCAGATGCCCAAGCCCTCATGCTCAAGGACAGCGAAGGTAACTGCGAGTGGGCGCGATTAGGAGATATGAACGAACAGGTGGCAGCCATTTTTAAATAAATAGGAGGAGGGAGTAGGTCCAAAGTGCTGCATCTGCTGTCAACACTACAATCATTCGCTGGTTTTGACAGCTGCAAGCCGATCTACATAGCCAAAGTGGGAATGGCCATTTGCTGTCTGCGTATCAACGGACAACGAGAGGATGTGGTTGTTGACGACTTGATTCCCACATCACATCTGAAGTACTATACTCCTCAGACATACTGGTTTTTCCTGATTGAAAAGGCTCTTGCTAAAATTCTTGGCAGTTATTCTTTCCTTGATGAATTCAGTATACCAGAACTCTTTCAAGAAATAACTGGTCTCCCTTATGAACTGCAAAATCGATCTGATTGGAATAGCCGGGATTCATGTTTGCGGACTAGCAATCTCGCAGAAAAGCCATAATTTCAGGATGCAATTCGCGGCGATGATCCTTGCTATTTGCCAAGCGAAAGATAAGGAGAAGTCTGCTATGTTCGCTTCCTCAAAGGATTTAATGTTAAATCTTTGTCTATCAATGCCACTCCACAAATTGCTTCTTTATTCAAGATGAGAGTGGATCGTGGAGGCAAAATTTCTCTAAGATTATCGTTCTTAAACTGCAAATTTCTGGGCACTAGACATAAAAAAATGGGAGAATGGAGTTTAAAGCTGTACCGGCAGGAGGGCGAGGAATATATGGAGGCAGAAAGCAAAATTGTAGTGGTCGAAAACAGCATCTGTAATTATGCAGCAACTTAGATTTAGGCAGCACATTCATTCACTTGAAGGCTGGACGCTATATCCTTTATCTTCGAGCAGCAACCAGCAATTAAAAATGCAACATTGTATTTTATGCTGCCGATGGAACAGTTTCCATTAACGAGCTCCAGCCTGGACAGTCATTTAGAGATATTCTGCAAAAAATTGCCAGCAAAATTCACTGATTTTTCACTAAAGGGAATAGCCTTGATTTTCTATAATTATTGTAAGAAATGTTCAAACGAAACCATCAGTTTCCTTAAGATTGGAAGACTATCCCCCTTTCCTTAACATTTTGCATAACTACTAAATTATGTTGAAACTACCTTTCTACGAGCAGACAATGCTTCATCTAATTTGGTGAATGTTAGCCCACCCTCCTGAATGACTGATGCCTTACTTTGCTCCTTTTAGTTACTCCTTGACGACACTGATTCTAACTGCTTTTAAAGCACCTCCAAATTAGTGAGACTGCCAGACGTGGGTAAGTTGATATCTGCTACTTTATCATCTCCAAATTCAATAAACAAAGGCTTGCTGGCATCTTTAATATTCTTGGTGCTCAGTGGCGTGCTAGCCATATAATCGCTAAAGTTTGCCCTACAAGCCTGACCCACCTGGTTGTTTTTGTTAGAACAACTCAAAATGGAGCAGCTGTTTGTGTGTGCTATGTACCGCAACCCACGACTAATCCATTTGCGAGATTAAAGGTCGAGCTTTTAGAACAGATCGAATTTACAACCAACAAAACTCACTTGCACTGGTAAACCTGTAATCATCTAGTTATCCTCATGGGATTCAGCAATTTGAGCTTCGGCAGCAGAAAGATGTTTGCCACACGCGGCTCTAATAATCTTAAGATATTGAAGTCCAACCGACATGAGTTTATTTCCCCTGCTTAGGTCAATGCATATTAGACATGTTATTTTTGTGTCTTTTCTTCTGGTGAATGCCCCAATAAAGGCACCTAGCTCGCCGTTTCCGACCTCATAAAAATCTAACTTTTTTTTCTCTTTGCCCACATGAGAAGGCCAGTACTCAATCAATGCATTTGGCTTAGTCTAAGGGTCAAAATCGTTCCTGAGTACCTTTATGAGCGAACTTTTGCCTGGATGAAATCATTGATACCAGAACCTCTATCTCCGAACACAAATACGGTTCGTTTGAATTAATCGGACTGGACTATTTGCTTTCTGCTAGCGATCTAGCGTCCAGTCTGCTCCCAAAGAGTAGAATTCTCGATCTCTTTGACATCGCGGATCATTTATTAATTTAAATTATATGGATGATCATTATTCAATTATGGTGCTCACTTGTGTGGGTTCAGACAATAAACTATCTTTTCCAGGCTTGGATCTTGACGCCTTAAATCTTTTAACAGCATACCACATCATTGCCAGCACGACCAAAACTCCAACCCCTAAACTTGCGAAAAGGGCAATGTTCCAACTCACACATCCGTTTGGATCGCATGTATCACAAAAGGCACCGCAATGCTCACAGCTTGCAGTATTAAAATAATATCCCCTAATGCAGTCGCAGGAGCCTGATGTTTCTACTGAATTTGAAATGCATTAGCAAATTCCATAGTTATTTTGTCGACTAATGGGGCAGTCTGCTTCTATCCACGTATAGAGACTATTATTGTGAGATGCAATTATTTGGTGGTTAGTGGTAATCATTAGACTTTAAATTGAACCCTTCTTTGCTTTGGGGAGCGAGAGTTGCTGAACCTCATTTCCATTTTAATCCAATATAGTTAACTTTTGATCTTATTTCATGATAAAGCGAGTGGCATTTGATGCATAAATAAGCTTTTAATTTTTTAATCTCACGAATGTCCGTGTGACTGATAACGGCATTCCTGAAGCGTCAAAGAAAAGGACTGATGAATCAGTTTAAATATAGAAGGCATGTGCACTATAAAAAGATAGAGATAGGACCTACGCTTCAAATATAACTGCACTTTATACCTTCCCATTTTGATACAGATTAATTGATTTTAAGTTATCCTGCAATACGATGACAATGTCTCCTTACTAATTTATTGCGCAAAGAGAGATAATTCCTGGCAATAGAAATGTATACTATTCTTTGGCTTTCTTGAGATCAAACACTACGCCAAAATGATCAACTCTATCATTTTAAGCAGCCATTGAGGCTTATTTTTTAATCAGAATTTTATTACCTGCTCGATTAGCAGCTAAAACATTTTTAATTTTAATATCATCGAACCTTTGCTAGGGAAAGCCAAATTTATACACATTTCCATAGGCTGTTTACCCCAGTATAGCTAAAGTTCCACTCGAATCAAAATCAAAATGGTCGATCCTTTTGAGTGAGTAGCTCCATCTCCATCTATAATTATCTCCCATCATTGAAAAAATGGCTGCCATGAGGATAGTTTTGGACTGATTTTGAATTGTAGCTGTGAGATAGAGCCAATCATTAGCTCTATTATATCTAATTTAGGAGTCACGATCTAAAGTAAGGTTCTTGGTGATATTAACTGTCTTGGTCATGATAAATTGCAGGCTATGATTTGGATTAGGCACGACTTACGAGTAAATAATTTGTGAAGTATTATAATTTAAAAATGCAACAAAGAAATCCTTGTCAGCTCCGTAAGCAGTCTTAGAAATAATGACTTTGCTTATTCCAGCAGCAGAGCATAAATTATCTTGCAGTTGGGTTTTGGAGATTATTGGCAATTATGGAATTACAAAACTATAGAAGGCTCCTCCTCCATGGTAAGTGTATACCATTTTTAATTTTTATAGCACTAAAGTGGAGTATTCACTTCCATCCTTGTATCGATAATGGCTGCCTAAGTATGTCAACTCAGCATTAGTGACATCATAAAAATCTGAAACTCCATCTTAGAAAGTGACCATGAGTTTAGTCTAGCCAGTCTTGATAAAAGATGGACTTTTGCTCAGCAATCTGGTGGTTAGGCGTTCTCCTTTCCAATTGCGAAGTTCTAAAGTTTTATCGTTAAGGCAAATGATTGAAGTTTTCTTTGGCATTGATATAATTTGATAGTCCTTGGTGATTTTTCCCGATGCTTCTTTTTTGATGGTCTTGTTCATCAAAGAGTAACTGATTGAATAACTGCGCAACTCATCGTTGTCCGTTTTGCAAATGATAATAAATGGGTAGACTGAATCTTCAATTTGGTCATAGACTTTATAAATGGTGGCC
>Ga0302188_10002000_pt1 | contig 15197 bp, 10 predicted proteins | sample II_Bog_E2_1_FD_198783 | JGI IMG/M metagenome (GOLD analysis project Ga0302188, IMG submission 198783) | Peat permafrost microbial communities from Stordalen Mire near Abisko, Sweden - II_Bog_E2_1 | ecosystem: Environmental > Terrestrial > Soil > Wetlands > Peat | place: Sweden: Abisko...
CCTGAATCAACTGTTGAGAGTTTGTTAAAGGAGTTGTTGGAGGAGTATAAGGAGTCACAGTGCTGTTTGCGTTAGTCGTCGAGTTGGAGCTGCTGTTAGTGCCTGTCGAGTTAGAAGTGTTGCTTGGCTTAGTTGCGTTTGAACCTGTAGAGTTAGAACTGTTGCTTGTTCCCGTTGAGTTAGAACTGCTATTAGTGCCTGTTGAATTGGAGCTGCTGTTAGTGCCTGTTGAATTAGAGCTGCTATTAGATTTAGTGGAGTTTGAGCTGCTGTTTGTGGCTGTCGAGTTGGAACTGCTGTTGGACTTCGTTGAGTTAGAACTGCTGTTCGTGCCTGTAGAGTTAGTCTTAGTTGAGTTTGAGGTGCTATTAGTGCCTGTAGAGTTAGTCTTGGTTGAGTTTGAGGTGCTGTTAGTGCCTGTAGAGTTAGTCTTGGTTGAGTTTGAGGTGCTGTTTGTTTTAGAGCTGTTGGAAGAAGAAGACTAACTTTTAGAATCTTATGGCTCACTCTGAAGGTTTGAGCTCTTGCTTGGAGCAGGGCTTGAAGATTAATTGTCTTTTTGAGGAGCACTTTTTAGTGGGGTGATTTGATGGTCTTAAGTCAATAGTCTTGCAAGTCCCTGAGTCTTTAAACCAGCAAAAAATGATTGTAATGCATTAAAAGTTGTGTTACTTAATAAATTCCAAGGACCATAGTAATTGGGACCACCAATTAAGGCTGACATAGAAGGCAAATAGATATCTTGCCAAACAACAAAGCTTATTCCCGTGTTGTTGTAGTTGAACTCCGTGAGCCATTTGTTGTTTAAAATTTATCCGGCACAGGCGATGTCTCCAGTAGCAGGAGATCCAGTAACAGTAAACACGTCCCATTCATTCCCATCGATAGCCACAAGTGCGGCTCTCACTGCATACTGGATGTATTGAATCATCAGTGCAACCATAGTACTGTTTGTAATGGTTTGATTCACATAAATCGCATAAGTGGTATCAAAGGCAGTATAAATTGTTGATATCTCTGTAGCTGTTAAATTAGAGTAGGTAGTTGTGCAGTCGACACTCAGCAGCAGAGAAAATAGAATCAGGAAAAGGAAACGATTGACCAAAGCCATGAAAGGTTATTTAATTATTGTATTTGTTAATCTTTTAAAATTATTTATACTCTGGAATTGCTTCTGGTAGAACTCCAATAGCTGACCATCTTCAAGATGACTACATATTTTAACATGGGCTATTCTCTGCTGTCTTTGGAAGTCGGTATTTTTCCAATTTCTTTGAAATACCTGAAAATAAGAACGACAATCTATCACTCCAAAAAATATGTGTATCAAGTCAAAGAGAAATATAATTGCTGAAAATCAGAGATTACAAACTCCACGATAAAATATTTAATCTCATCGAAGCTAAATATTAGTCACTTGAGCAGATTCCCTTATAAAACAATTTCCTAAAAATGTTTCATTTGATTAGTAACATAAACAATGAAAAATCAGTTCAAGAAATAAAAATGCAAGACCTCAAATCGAATATTCATCAAGTGAATGGGGTTATGGCTTAAGCGAATACTGTAAAAATACAAACCCGCAGCGGAATATGGAATCATTATAGAAACGGTAATCACAAAAATCATCCTCGAGGAAAGAACAATTCGATTTGCTTATAAATTATACATTAAATATATTTATATCATCAATTTACTAATGTTTTCATCATAATTATCTTAGCCTCAACAACAAATACCAGAATATCATTGGCATTAACAATTTCGACTGGATTTATGAATAAAAATAATAGTCCTGCATTCAACTTACCAAATCCACTTAAAAATGATTTAAATTAAATAAAGTGTTATGATAATTTATGGTGATCATGTTCGCTCGAAGAATATGTAATAGTATACCTGACCGGAACTTGCTGCGAAAGTATCTATATCCAAAATAACTGCTGCTGGCGTATTGAAAGCGTTATGGTTCCATAAGCCACTTGCATAGACTGGTGCTACTGTTGTCATAAAGCCAGAGTAGGTGGCAGTACTATTTAAAGAATTTAAAAAGTCCATTGCCGCCTGAACTAGCTGTTGAGAGTTTGTTAAAGGAGTTGTTGGAGGAGTATAGGGAGGGGTAGTGCTGTTGGAGGTGCTGTTAGTGCCTGTCGAGTTAGAAGTGTTGCTTGGCTTGGTTGCGTTTGAACCTGTCGAGTTAGAAGTGTTGCTTGGCTTGGTTGCGTTTGAGCCTGTCGAATTAGAACTATTGTTAGTGCCTGTCGAGTTAGAAGTGTTGCTTGGCTTAGTTGAGTTTGAGCCTGTCGAATTAGAACTGTTGTTAGTGCCTGTTGAATTAGAGGTGTTGTTGTTAGGCTTGGTTGAGTTTGAGCCTGTCGAGTTAGAAGTGCTATTGGACTTCGTTGAGTTTGTACCTGTTGAATTAGAACTGCTGTTGGTCTTGGTTGAGTTTGAGGTGCTGTTAGTGCCTGTTGAGTTGGTCTTGGTTGAGTTTGAGGTGCTGTTAGTGCCTGTCGAGTTGGTCTTGGTTGAGTTTGAGCTACTGTTAGTGCTAGAGCTGTTGGTCTTAGTTCCGTTTGAGGTGGAATTTGGCTTAGTGCTGTCAGAAGAAGACTAACTGCTAGAATCTTATTGCTCACTCTGAAGGTTTGAACTCTTGCTTGGAGCAGGAGATGAAGGTGGGGGTGGGCTGGGGCTTTGAGATTAATTGTCTTATTCAGGAGCACTTTTTAGTGGTGTGATTTGATTGTCTTAAGTCAATAGTCTTGCAAGTCCTTGAGCCTTTAAACCAGCAAAGAATGACTGTAAAGCAATATAGGTTGTGTTACCCAACAAATTCCAAGGAGGCGCAGTACTAATTAAGGCTGACATAGAAGGCAAATAGATGTCTTGCCAAACAACAAAGCTTATTCCTGTGTTGTTGTAGTTGAACTCCGCAAGCCATTTGTTGTTTAAAATTTAACCCGCACAGGCGATGTCTCCCGCAGCAGGAGATCCAGTAACAGTGAACACGTCCCATTCATTCCCATCGATAGCCACAAGTGCGGCTCTCACTGCATACTGGATGTATTGAATCATCAGTGCAACCATAGTACTGTTTGTAATGGTTTGATTCACATAAGTCGCATAAGTGGTATCAAAGGCAGTATAAATTGCTGTTAGTTCTGTCGCTGTTAGATTAGAGGACATGGTTGTTGTGCTATTGACACTAAGCAGTAGAGAGCATAGTATCAGGAGTATGAAACGGTTGACCAAAACCATTGAGGGTGATTTAATTATTGAATTTGTTTATTCTTTAAAACTATTTATCATGGCAATGGTTTCGGGTAAAACCTAAATGACTTTAATTTTTAAGCCTATTTCATATTCTAGCATCAACTGTGCTGAATTATCTTTGTCGGTGGTTGTTTTTAAATTGCTTGAGGATAAACGCAAATGGGAAATGCAATTTATCTATAAAATAAATAAACATGCGTGTAGAAAGCCAAATAGCAAAATATTTTGCAGGAAAATCTGAGAGGATTATCTCTACGATAAAATCTCTAATTTAATGAAATCTAAGTCCAAGAAACTTAAGCAGATTCCACATTTTATAAAAAAACAGGAAAAATGTAATTTGGCTTTTTCCTTAAATCCCTGAAAATCAATTTAAGAAGTAAAATGCGAGAACTGCGGTCGATTATTCATCAAGTAATGGGGTTATCAATAACCTTAAACCGAGATGTAAAAATACGAACCCTTAGAGGAATCCTTGAGCATTATGTGAAAAGGAACTCTGGAAATCATTATCGAGGAAAAGAGTGCTTGATCAGCTCTGAATAATACTTCAAATATATTTATCTCATCAATTCATTGAGCAATAATTATTCATTTGAATCATGTTGCTGTTTTCCGATGAGTTGGTCAAACTGAGTTTACATCAAAGGACTTAATTGGCTCTATCTTATAAATTGCAGTATTAATCGTTTCAAATCTTTGCATCTAATTGAGTTCATTTTATCTTTAGACTTTGATTTAAATGACGAAAAGATAACATCATGAAATAGAATGCAAGGAAATTGCTCAGTTTCCTTAAATCAAATCCAGTTAAAACAAATTATTGTCATTTGCTTTAAAAGTTTCTTAACTTCCCCATCTTCAATAACAAATGATTTAGATTTAATAAAATGTTAAATCATAATTTGATGATTAATCACGTACGCTAGAAGAATATGTAATAATAGTGCTGTCCTGAACTTGCCACAAAAGTATCAAGATCCAAAATAACAGCTGCTGGCGTATTAAAGACGGCATGGTTCCATAAGCCACTTGCAAAGTATGGTGCTACTGATGTCATAAAGCCAGAGTAGGTGGCAGTACTATTTAAAGAATTTAAAAAGTCCATTGCCGCCTGAATCAACTGTTGAGAGTTTGTTAAAGGAGTTGTTGGAGGAGTATAGGGAGTCACAGTGCTGTTTGCGTTAGTCGTCGAGTTGGAGCTGCTGTTAGTGCCTGTCGAGTTAGAAGTGTTGCTTGGCTTAGTTGCGTTTGAACCTGTCGAGTTAGAACTGTTGCTTGTTCCCGTTGAGTTCGAACTGCTATTAGTTCCTGTTGAATTAGAACTGCTGTTGGACTTAGTTGAGTTTGAACCTGTCGAGTTAGAACTGCTGTTCGTGCCTGTTGAATTGGAGCTGCTATTAGACTTAGTGGAGTTTGAGCTGCTGTTTGTGGCTGTCGAGTTGGACTTAGTTGAGTTTGAGTTTGTGGCTGTCGAATTAGAACTGCTGTTGGATTTCGTTGAGTTTGAGGTGCTGTTAGTGCCTGTAGAGTTGGTCTTGGTTGAGTTTGAGGTGCTGTTAGTGCCTGTAGAGTTGGTCTTAGTTGAGTTTGAGGTGCTGTTAGTGCCTGTAGAGTTGGTCTTAGTTGAGTTTGAGGTGCTGTTTGTTTTAGAACTGTTGGAAGATGTTCCATTGGAAGTGGAATTGGACTTAGTACTGTTGGAAGAAGAAGACTAACTGCTAGAATCTTATGGCTCACTCTGAAGGTTTGAACTCTTGCTTGGAGCAGGAGATGAAGGTGGGGGTGGGCTGGGGCTTGGAGATTAATTGTCTTATTGAGGAGCACTTTTTAGTGGGGTGATTTGATTGTCTTAAGTCAAGAGTCTTGCAAGTCCTTGAGCCTGTAAACCAGAAAAGAATGATTGTAGAGCAATATAGGTTGTGTTACCCAACAAATTCCAAGGGCCATAGAAATTGGGACCACCAATTAAGATTGACATAGAAGGCAAATAGATGTCTTGCCAAACAACAAAGCTTATTCCTGTGTTGTTGTAGTTGAACTCCGCAAGCCATTTGTTGTTTAAAATTTAACCAGCACAGGCTATGTCTCCCGCAGCAGGAGATCCAGTAACAGTAAACACGTCCCATTCATTCCCATCGATAGCCACAAGTGCGGCTCTTATCGCATACTCAATATATTGAATCGTTAGTCCAAGCATACTACTGTTTGCAATCATTTGGTTGAGATTAGCTGCATAAGTGGTATCAAAAGCAGTATAAATTGCTGATATTTCTGTCGCTGTCAGATTAGATGAGGTCGTTGTGCTATTGACACTGAGCAGTAGAGAGCAAAGAATCAGGAATATGAAACGATTGACCAAAGCCATGGAGGGTGATTTAATTATTGTATTTGTTGATCTTTTCACACTATATAATATTTTGTCAGCGTTTCTGTTAGAAGTCAAATAGCTTACAATTTTCAAGAAAATTGCATATTCAAACATGAGCTGTGCTGGGTTGTCTGGACGAGTCGTTTTTTTTCAAATTCTCAAAATAATAAGTGAAAATAAAAATGCAATATATGGCTACAAACAACATGTGTGTATCAAATCAACTCCAAAAATATCTTGCATATGATTAAAGATTATGATTGTTTTCTTGAAGAATATCTAAATCGTGCGTGATCTTCTTGGATATAAACCGGAGATCTTAGTGAAAAGTAAATAAGGTTCGATAATAAATGACAGGGAGTCTATGAATACATTGGAAGCCAAGGTTGAAAAAATATAAATCCTCATAGGAATCATTTTCAAATTGCAGCATCAATATCCACTAAAAATAAACAGTAAAAATATAGAGGTTTATTATGTCAATAGCAACAATTTCAACAACAATCACTTTGCTACAAAGTCTAAAGCTTCTTTCAATTTTTTTATTTTGTCCTTCCTGGCTATTTACTTTTACATCATTATGGATCTCTCGCGAGCCATCTCGATTATGGGAGGAGGGATCTTCACAACTTTAGCCACATTGATGCCAAAAGATTGCTCAGATCTCCCATCTTTCAGCTTATAAAGAAAAATAATCTTTTCGTCCGCTAAGATGTAGTCCATCATCTTCAGGCGAACTGCTGTGATGTTTTAGAACTGTTTAGAGAGTGAATGGTAATGGGTTGCGAAAATACATCTGCATTGCACTCGCTCGATTATGTCCAAGAGCACAGAATAGGCAATGGCCATTCCATCAAATGTTGACGTTCCTCTTCCAAGTTCATCAATGATCGCAAGGCTATTTCCTGTTCCATGCATGAGTACGCTTTTTGTTTATTCCATCTCAATAAAAAATGTACTTTTACCCTCCTCCAACTTGTCTGACGCACCTATCCTTGTAAAAATACGATCAATGATCTCGCATTCATAATCTTAAGCTGGTACAAAACACCCCATTTGAGCAAGAATGACCATCAGACAGGCAGTTCTAAGCAGGGTCGATTTTCCACCCATGTTGGGTCCTGTCAGCAACATTACCTTAGAGTTTAGATCGATATCGTTTGCTATTACATCTCCCGCGTTCAAGCAAGGATGTTTCGCTTCTCCAATATTGAATCCTTTCTGGACAAATTGGGGGCGAACTCCTCCCGACTGATAAGAAAACAGACTTAATGAAATGAGGCAATCAATTTCAGCCAGAACAGCTAAAAACTTTTCCCATATCTTCTGATTCTTCCTGAATTCCTAAAAGAAATAACCGACAAACAGTCCCATTTGCTCCTTGATCTGTTGTTCAACAAACTCGATATCCGATACCATTTTTCTGGATTTGTCAGTGACGTAACGACTGAACCCCGATCTCTTAGATGTGAAAATCATATCAGACAGTCTTTTCTTTTCCAGTTGCTCGGGTATTTCTATTTCGTAGCGTTATTTAGTATGCACGAACTTGATAGCAGATATTCCAGTCGCTACTCTTATGCTTTAAAGATAGCGGTCGAGCTTACTTTTTAACTCAGTCAGCTCGTCTTGAAGCATGTCATAGGATTCCACCAGCCCCTTCTGCGGCGCAGGTAGATCGCCCTCCCATTTGATGTATTAATCAAATTGTGCCAAATGCTATCGAATTGATGGCAGCAGCCCTGATTCTTATCCTTCCTCACCCTATTTCTCATTTTCATCTCCTTAATGTTTGTCTAAAGTCAGTAATTTGATTAAACGATTACTTTTGAATTTACTCTTACTCTTTCGTAATAATTATAGAACATTCCATGACCTGTTGAAATGTTATATCAACTCTCGAAACTATCGGAGTCGAGCCGAACTCACATCCTCAAAGTACACTGCTTTTTCAGCGATGGTCTTGACTGAATAGTGATACAGCCTATTCACTATCTTTTACAAATCAGGCAACCTGGAAAAGATATCTATCACTCTACTCCTATCCATTGACACTCCTTATAGATCTTCCACTGCATCGAGCCGCTGGTTTATTTTAAGAGGATCCATGAGAGGCTGCATCAACCATCTTCTCAAAAGACGCTTGCCAAATTTGGTGCTAGTTCGATCGATCTTACTGAACAGAGAATCCTTTTCACCTAGGGGAGTCTAAAATATTTACAGATGCTGTAATGCCTGCGAATCCATAACCATGCACATTGATGACCCTTCCTTCTCGTAGAAGCTGAATCTTACTGCACTTATAATATAGTCGAACTTAAGACAATTTTTGAGATATCTGAACATTCCCGACAGAGTGGTCATGATAAGTTCCTCAGGCTCGCCGCCTATCTTCTGCAAGGCTTAGAAAATGGCAGGCAGGTTGAATACTCCAGTATTGACTAGATTTTATATTTAATTTTTGGAGTTCATGAAATGCCAGACATTATCTTTATTGGGCAGGCGGGTCAGTACCATCTGCAGCCAGTTTTGCTTCATCATTTCCACCATTTAGAAGGAGAGGTTGTCTGGATCGTACAGGAGCTCGACTGGACGCGTCTGGAAGAGCATTGTTTTGAATTCGTCTAGAGATTAGCAGTAACCAACCATTATTAGATTAGTTCCAATTTATAAGAGCGAATACCCCACCAAACTTCCGTGCTTGAAGACAGCAATCAGGTAGTTGGGTAAATACTGATTTTCGTCGACGAAGGAGACGATTGTCCCCTTAGTAAGTACCTGTGTAATGCCTCGCTGGAGGGTTTTCTCGCTTTTTCTTCCTTCTCCCTTCTCCTTAGACATTCTTTCCTTCATTTGCTCAGGAGTTTCCAGTTGTTCGACGATAACCAATCTTAATCCCAACTGTACAAACTCATGCGCATACTTATCCAAACATTTCTAAGGAAATCCAACATGCATTTTGCTGCCCATCCATTTCAAATCCAAATGTTTATTACCAATGGCTGCATCCTCATAAAACATCTCATAGAATTTACCCAATTTGAATAAGATAATCTTGTCGAAGTTCTCACTCTTGATCCTCCAAAACTGCTTCATCGTTTAGGTAAACCCTTTATAGGCCTCAGGGGGAATGTAGAGAGTGGTAGGATCGTAGTCAGGATCATTAGGCTCCCTCTTTTTGGCATCGCGGCAACCTTCAGGCGTCGCCCATTCAGGAGTAACATCAGTGAACTATTCATTAGCAATCTTAGTTTAATCTCCGCCTCTTTGAGGTCGATCACTCTCTTAAAAAATAACCTTCTTCGGTTTGGCTGCACTTTGAGGCCGTCCTACTTTTTTCTTCTGTTTTTCTGCCGAAGGCAACATTTGATACTCCTCCTCTTCCTACTACTAAATATCATTTTAAGCCTGATTAGTGATCAATTTAATCGCTTCGTCGCTTTCAATCTCCATCTTTCTTTTTTTGCTATGCTATACTACTACTCCCTAAAATGCAAAGTCATCACTGTTGATGAGATCTTTAAACTTATTTTTTGGACGGGTCTACACGTGCTCATCTCGGAGTTATTCAACCTCAATTTGAGGGTCGTTGGTGATGCATTTGTTCTCGTCTTTGGCGGCAGTGGGTGGATCTGTGGTCTTAACCTTCTTCCTGAAAGAATCCATAAGTGACATTTGTCTCATGATTGTGCGGCAAAATTAGTTATTAAATTAACCAACTTATAAAATTAATTCGAGGCGAGCAACCCTCAGTCAAATGGCAAATATTTTAGATAAAGAGGGCAATTTAATATTTTGGTATAGGGATGCTGATATTTAAAGATGGCAGATGCAGTTGATATAAAATATCACAATTAATTAGGGCTCAACGCATGTTGAATCTGTGATTTACCCGCTTGCTTGCGGAAGTCAGGCAGGGAGAGCCAATCTTAAGAGGTGATTATGGCAAATCCTTGCTCTAGAAGTAGGGGTGTTTTAATGCTAAATCTGCGCTAATTCTTTCCTGAGGGTTGGCCACAAGCATCCTCTTCAAAAGGCTCATAGCTTGCGGATCTATCATGTTATACCGTTCATTTTAGAAATTAATACTCATCTCTTTGTTCTTTTTGTACACTTACTAATATTTGGTTCCTTAAAAGACGGGCTTACGGGTCAACAGGATGTGAAACATCACTCCCGCGGAAAAGATGTCGCACTGTGGCTCGATATGTTTGCATTCATTCAGTCCAATAATTTAGGGAGCCACATATCCAGGTGTTCCACATCTGAAGAAGAGATATTTTTAGATATCGGCATTGGTGGCAAGTCCGAAATCCACGATAACAGGAGTCATTGAATCAGTTGATCTCAGCATAATATTCTAAGGCTTGAGATCGCGGTGCATGATTCTGGTTGAATGCATATGACTCATCCCTTGAAGTAGGCCCAGCATGAATTCACGCACCTCTTGAGCTGTGAAGTTGCCACTGCGCTACTGAATGCGGTGGAAGAGCTGACCCCCTCTGAGAAGTTCCAGAACAACATATATCGAGTTATCAGACTCATATACCCCGTATAGCCTTAAAATGTTAGGATCATTTATTTCGTTTAGTTTACGCATAACATTCAGTTAGTTTATTAGACTTTCCTTCCCGTTTTTGGCACTGAAGGCTGCCTGCCTTGAAAAGGCCTTGACTGCAAACTTTTACCCGTCAATGATTCTCTCCACCTCATAGACAGTGGCGAAGTTTCCCTTTCCCAATTTTCTGAGAGGTTTAAACATTTAATGAAATCCTTTCTGGTTGAGTTTCTTCGAGAGACACCAAACCCAATCATTAACTACTGCAGAATTTCCAGAGAAGAAGCTGAAGCTGTGCTATTCGCTGTAAAAGAGACGAATTCCTATTTTTTACGAACGTAAGTTTCTCTAAATCGGATGGTTAGTACCTATTACTCGTAGAGGATCTCAAATTTAAGATCAAACGATAATTAAATTGCTGCAAGTGGTTGCGCTTGCTGTTAGCATGCAATTGCGAAAAGCAGAAGATTGTCAGTGAGGGTGAGTTGAAGATCATCGATCGGCTGATGCGGATAGCTGGAGAAGGCGTTCTCAATGACACTTTTTTCGTGGACGAGCATTGAGGTGGAAAAAGTGACAATGGGTGAGAAAAAGGCCTGCCAGGTGTGTTCTTGTTCTGAAACTTCGATCTCCATGTATGGAAATTGTGATGATTTGTAATTATAAGTATATTCCAAAGAATTCCTATATACCCTACCTCTTGAGAGACTCTCTTTCCTCCCTCCATCCCTTTTTCTGTCACTGAAATGACTGTTAGACCTGTTTGGAATGATTCTGTTTGGTAAAAATAATTTTAAGAAACGGCCTTGCTTCCTTTTCCGATTTTTATAATTGGATGTAATGAGTAAAATTTATGACGGGTGGATGGAGGGTTGATAAAACAACTGTATTATTCACAAATCACATTCTATTTTTATAGTATTCAATCAAGAGTTGTCTGTGACTTGTTATTGGAGGGTTTTTATCACGAGTAGCAACTCTTGGCATAGATATTATGATGATATCATTGGTTACATCAACAATCAAAATTGGAGTTTAACCTTGAAAGTATGACTTTCGAACAACTGTACATCTTGAGCCCACTGTACTTGTCGAGTAATTAAAAAAATTGTTTAAATTTGTGCGGTACAATACATATTGAGAATGACTAAGCACCACAGTCATCTCATTACAACCCTATATCTCCCTCATATAATAGTAATTCAATATCGGCAATAATATTTTTAAACAGACGCGTCTGTCTTTCTTGTTCGAGGATGTAGATGATCTCTATATTTGATAATATTTATTTATTTCAGAATAATGCTTAAATAATAGTAAAATAAGTCAGTGCTCACGGATGAAGCTGGAAGTTGTACTGTTTGACTACTATTTGCTGTCCTACGACTCGTGGCTACGGCACATCATACGACAGTTACGAAGACTGAGAGTCGGGATACTTTAAGATTCGTTCAAGAAAACACTTCCTTCACGGGTTAGAACGGACTGGTTTGACTTTGTAAATCTTTCATAAGTGGTTTTTCCAAGCAATAGATTTTTGATTTGAACCACAATGAGGGACAGCAATGGAATTGCAAAGACTATGGCAAGAAGTAGGGCAACTCCAGCCCCTGCATAGACTATCATGCCAAGGTTCATCTCTCCAATCCAGGAGTTAATCTCAAAGAGCAAGCATGCATTAGTTTCACTTTGCTTGAGGATTATTAGCATAATTCCCAGATAGCTTAGCCAAAACAACACAATTTCAATACTAAGTATAAAGAAGATAAATGCAGTGAGGTTATTCTTACCAACGCAGTTGTTAATCCAGGGGCAGTGATGATCATATTGAGCTATACAGATATGGCAAGTGGGACAGTGATGCTAGCGAGGTCGCATCGGTCGGATGCAGATCATGCAGAGGTTGAATATCTTTTAATTTGAAGAGTAGTCGCTGTAACTGTGAATGTTCTGTTATGGATTAGGAGATTTTATAAGGAAAAGATATAGGAAAAAGGTCACTGCAAAGAGAAAGAGTTGAATTCCAAACATTATATTGGAGGTAAACTTAATTAGCAAGAAATTGACAGACGCAATAATAAAGAAGAGGATTATGAAGCAGAGAGGTTGACAATTAGAACGAGTCTTCGGTTAGTATTTGGTTTTAATGTTGCACGCGAACTTTAGATAATCCATTAGTGAGTAGTTGTCGTCTAGAATATTCTTTATACTGCTAAATTCATTCTCTTCTGCCAATTGCAAAGCGGTCTACCTTTTGAGGTTGAGAATTCGCCTGTTTGCCCCAGCCATCAATAGTTGTTTGACTATTTTGATGTTTCCGTACAACGTACTGAGATGTAGGGGAGTTTGCCCTTCCTCATCAGTCAAATTGAGTTATATATGAGGCTGTGCCAGTAAATACTCCACTACTTTATCACTCCCAGCGAATGCAGCCCAGTGCAATGGCGTACTTTTCTTAACATCTTGTGCGTTGATATCAAACTATTTATTGTGGAGATAAAGGACTGCTCCAACTTTATCTCCCTGGGCTGCCATATGAAGCAAGTTCATATTGAGACTGCTTCCAAGATGGAGGTTAGTCTAATACTTCTCCAAGAGCTTGAGTACTGCTACATTACCGCGATAGGCAGCATAGTGAGCAGCAGTATATCCCTATCCATTGAATTAATTCAACAGTATTTTGGTTTTGGCTTTAACTTACTCGTATTTACAACCTTTGTTTTCCATATTTTTGCGATAGTACTTGATATAGCATTCTAAGATATGCACTTGATTCTGGTAAGCCCAGTGGTGGATGATTGTGTTTTTGTGAGTATCGCGGATGACGAGAAGATCCAAGGGTTGCTATTAACTTTCCAAGAAAAATTCGATTTCTTCTAATCTGTGTGTGGAGAACATAAACTCCCTTTCATATTTATATTTGGACATAATAACTATTATAACTTTATCACGAGTGCGTAATAAAAAAGTATAAAGAGTAGTTAAGTTAACAAAAAGATGGGAGGCAACATAGCTCAAGCTATTTTTAATGAAATAGAGAATAATAATTGATGCGAATATGATGCAGAAAATAAATATAAGCATATTAGTATTGATAAGATTATCCTATAATTAATAGTATACTTTTGCATCAACCAAAGGCATGCAAAGTTTATGAATAAATATTATAATTTAAGGATACAATACGACAGCCTTGGGTATTTAGATTCGACGCAAATCCCGAAGCTGCCAATGAAAACAATAACAGATCAAAACCAGCCCAATCGCAAATTTTGGATTTGCTGGAAACTGACTTTTGTTATTATTTAAGTCGAACTCAGGATATACAAATATCTGTTTTTAATTGGTAAACTGTTCAGCAAACAGCAATCATCCTTCCATTCTCAATCTTGGCATGGATTAAGCAGATTCAACTCATTAATATAAAAACAACGCTGTGTTGATTTCCACTTTCCCAATGACGGTTGATAAATAATATTCATGAGGTTTTATATTTTTATCAGCTAGGGCTGTATATATTACCAATCCAACGAATGAAACCCCAAAGACATGTGCTATCTCCGTTTTATGGAGGTGCCTACTAGCGAGAAAATTGCTTTTTTGCTGTAATAAAAAGATCAGATATATTAAATATATCGTTTTAACAAAATATTCAAAAAATGAGCATTACTAATTCCACCCTAAAACACATCTCTTTTGGTGAAAGTATAAACTGGAATCTCTTAAATCAACAAAAACGCAGAAATTCTTAAAATAGAAAGAAAATTATTAGATTGTTTTCAAACTAAGAAGAAGACTGCTCGAACACCTTGATGGAGGATGAGCCCGGAAAAAAAATTAAAATCAAAACAGCAGCCACCTTCTCCTCCGAAGACAACAATTTTGAACAGTCTACAGACCTAAAAATCAGGTAAAGACCGGCGACTGATCGCGTTGGTGTTAGCGAAAACCCCTTTCTCCGGGCAAAGGCAAGTTACATCTAAAAGACACGATCTAGGATAATGAAAAAAAATAATCCATTTGACCAATTAAGTTACGGTGTCCCCCAAACAGATAGTGAAATTATTACCTTCAGGTAACTTAAAATTGAGCGAGAATTGAAAAGCCAATCTACTATTCTTGGGAATTGCAACTGCCATTGATACTTGTTCTTGATTATTATCACTTATGTCTGGAATTTAATATCATGGATGAGTTGCTCGATAGCATGGCATTATTAATTGATTTATAATTAACATGCGACTCATATCACTCATCAGTAATCGGTTCTAGGATGGAGGCATTCACCACCGTCCATAAAGTAGGAATAATCGGATGGAGCTGTAGAATTAGTATTGGGATTGATCGGTTGATGGAGCTTAGTAAAGCGATATTCGTAGTTCGGGTGGTATTATTAATAACTATTTAATGGGAAATTCAGAAAACAAGAGCACTCTAACCGTGCCTTTAAATTTTCAAATACAGAAGTACCTGAATCAAGGTCTCAACCAAAATCAGATTTTACAAATTAAAGAGGCTTTTGATTCGTATGAACCCTAAAATGGATTAATTGATTTGAATAAAATGCGCAGATTTGCAGCACTTGACCAGCCCACGTACAAAATTGAAAAATATCTGGAAAATAAGAGCACCATGAACTTTGACTAATTCTTTGCGATGTCTAAACTGTTGCGGTAATAAATAAAAAACAGCAGTGGGGAGATGCTATACGACAAGGATGAGATTGAAGCCAGATGCGGATTTTGCCCCTACGCGATTGATAAAAAAAATTGATAGCTTTCCATCACTATTTTAGCGATAATGATATGATTGGGATAAAGGATTGATTAATTGATGCTAATCAGAAAGATATACTTATTCATAAGTTTCTTTAATATAAGATGAATCCCTTTTAATGGATTGGCCTTTATGTGTTTTAGCTATGGTTGTAATACTGTAATGTTATATGATAGATACAATTGAAATGTATCTTCGGGGTTGGGGTTGGGGTTG
>Ga0302188_10002001_pt1 | contig 15194 bp, 13 predicted proteins | sample II_Bog_E2_1_FD_198783 | JGI IMG/M metagenome (GOLD analysis project Ga0302188, IMG submission 198783) | Peat permafrost microbial communities from Stordalen Mire near Abisko, Sweden - II_Bog_E2_1 | ecosystem: Environmental > Terrestrial > Soil > Wetlands > Peat | place: Sweden: Abisko...
CGCACCCAAGTCGGAATGCGCCATGTAATTCAGGCGAGCCTGCGCATGTTCGGAGATATGTGTGAAGACCATGGAAACACGATAGCCAACGTGCTTGTTGCCGGAACAGGCGATGACGACACCGCTGCACTGAAGCTTGCTGCCGTCATGCGGTGATTGCAGCGCAACGGTCATTTCAGTCCATTCGTTAAAGGGCGTCGGACTGCGAAACTCAATTCCGCTTTTATGGACAGAGACCGCATCAGTGGAAAGTTCCAACCGGGATTGGCGGCCTTCAATCGTCAATTGGTGTTTTGTATAATCAATACTGTCAATTTTTCTCGCACTCATAATCAATTTAAAGATAACACCCTCCTGCCAATCGTCAAATGACATTCACCATTCAATCACGGCCGCACCCCAGGTTAATCCCGCGCCGAAAACAACGAGTAAAATCAAATCGCCGCGTGAAACTTTTCCAGCGGCAACGGCTTCGTCCAGAGCAATCGCCACGGAGGCGGCGGAAGTGTTTCCATATTTGTGGAGATTGACAAACAATTGTTCCGGCGTCGCTTTCAGGCGTTCGCCGACGGCGTCAATGATGCGCTGGTTGGCCTGATGCGGGATGACGCACTTGATTTTGGTGATGTCTACATCGCAACGGCGCATCGCCTCATTTGCTGCGGAAACCATTGCGTTCACGGCGTTCTTGAAAGTCTCCTTGCCGTCCATGCGGAGAAAATGCAGACCGTCCGCAACGGATTTCGCAGTGGCCGGACAAGCGCTGCCGCCGCCGGGCATCGAAAGCAAATCGGCCTTGTTGCCATCCGCACCCATCACAGCGGTGAGCAGGCCGTGGGAATTTTCGCGGTGCTGCAAAATAGCCGCGCCAGCGCCATCGCCAAAAAGAACGCAGGTGTTGCGATCTTTCCAGTTTACGATGGACGAAAGCTTTTCCGCGCCGATGACGAGAACCGTTTCATAGCTGCGAGACAAAATAAATTGCTGGCCGATTTCCAATGCGTAAATAAAACCAGAACATGCGGCTTCAATGTCGAACGCCGCCGCGCGCGCCGCGCCGATCTTGCGCTGCACGAGGCATGCGGTCGATGGAAACGGCATATCGGGCGTGAGTGTGGCAACGATAATCAAATCAATATGGTCGGCGGTAACACCGGCCATTTTCATTGCGCGTTCGGCTGCATTCGCGGCCAGGTCGGAAGTAAATTCATTCGAGGCGGCAATGCGGCGTTCCTTGATGCCGGTGCGCGAAGTAATCCATTCGTCCGAGGTCTCGACCATTTTTTCGAGTTCGGCGTTCGTGAGAATTCTCTCCGGCACATACGAGCCGACGCCGGTGATGGAACAGGGACGGCCCCGAAAATCGTGCTTGGCGCGCGGATTTTTGAATTTGGCCTTCATGCGGGAACTACGGCTCTGGGATTGTCGGCGGCAATTAATTTTTCGTTCGCGCGGGCAATTTCTGCCGCGATGGTCTGGTTGACCTGATGCTGCAAAGCTTCGACGGTCACGCGCAGGGCGCTGGCAACGGCGCGTTCGCGCGCCGAAGCGTGCGCCTTGAAAACCATGCCGTTGAAACCGAGCAAGGGAGCGCCGCCGTGGACTTCCGGATCCATGCGCTTGCGAATCGCCTGAAACGCGTCCTTCGCCAGAAAGGCCCCGATTTGCCGTTTGGCATTACTCATCAGTTCGCGCTTGAGCATCGAGAACATCGCGATGGCCAGGCTCTCGGAAGTTTTCAAAACGATGTTGCCAACAAAGCCGTCGCAGACAACGACATCAACGTGATCCTTGAACAAATCGTGCCCCTCGACGTTGCCAATGAAATTCAAATCAAGCTTCTGGCAAAGCTTGAACGCCGCGAGCGATAGGTCATTGCCCTTGGATTCTTCCGTGCCAATGCTCAAGACGCCGACGCGCGGTTTTTTCCGGCCGAGAACGTCGCGCGAATAGACGTTGCCCATCACCGCAAATTGCGCGAGGTGGAACGGCTTGCATTCGACATTCGCACCCGCGTCCAAGAGAACAAATTCATTTCCCTGGCGCGGAATGACCGTCGCAATGCAGCCACGATCCACACCGTCAATACGCCCGACCTTGAAAGTCGCCGCCGCAAAAATTCCACCAGTATTGCCGAGCGAAATAAGTGCATCTGCCTCGCCGTCGCGGACAAGCTCTGCGGCGCGGGCTATGGAGGAATCTTTTTTCTTTCGAAGCGCGACGACCGGCTTCTCGTCCATTGTCACGACCTCACTCGTGTGGATGACCTTGACGCGATGGTCACGAAAGCCGCGCGGCGGCAGTGAGGCGTGGATGGCAGACTGATCACCAACGAGATAAAGCGCGGTGATTTTTTTGCTGGCCTCAAGCGCCAGTTTTGCGCCTGCGATAACGACCCCGCAACCGTGGTCGCCGCCCATGACATCCACTGCGATTCGCATAGCGAAATAGCTTTAAATTTTGCGTTGGGAAAAATCGAACAGCGATCTTTTCTTCAACTCAAAAACCCAAAACCAGAAACCAAAAAAATCACGCACCCGCCGTGACAGTCAAGACCTGGCGGCCTTTGTAAAAGCCGCACGCCGGACAAACGCGGTGCGGAATGTATGGCTCGGCGCACTGCGGACATTTGCCAATCTGCGGCAAAGCAAATACGCTGTTATAAGCGCGGCGCTGACGCATCCGGCTTTTCGAAGGTTTACGTTTTGGGACGCCCATAAAATCAATTCAAATTACAGTTTCAGTTTGTTCAGTTCAGTCCACGCGGACGGTTTCGGTTCGTGCTTATCCGCATTTTGCATGGACTTGCCGTATGTTATCTTCAATCCGCCACAGTCCGGCTTGCAAAGCGGATGTTGCGGAAACTCAAGCAGGATATCTTCCCGGACAAACGACGTCAAGTCCACGCAATCGTTCTCCACGGATACCTTTTCGTCGCCTTCAAACGGCAAATGCAGCGTCCAATTGTCCAAATCCAGCCTGCGGCTGAATTTTTTCAGGCAGCGGACGCATTCGCATTCCAATTCCATGTGCAATCCGCCCTGGACCAAAATCGCGTCGTCCATCTTTTCAATTTCAATGTCGTATTCGACCGGCTGCGTGACGCGAATCATCTCGTCGCGTACGTCCAGATCCAGTTCCTCAGGCGACAATTCGCCCCGCAATGTGACGTTGCGAGTTTCCAGATGACGTAGATTGACATTCAACGACATGATTTGATTGTGCCACAAAACACTGAAGCCCGCAGAGAAAATGTTGCCATCCATTCTCTGCGGTTAGTTTTAATTGCGAAATTTTTTCTTCAGCGCCGTTTCAACATGTGCAGGAACAAACGCTCCCACATCGCCGCCAAGACGCGCAATTTCTTTGACGATGCGCGAACTGATGAAGGTGTATGTATCTTTGGGCATCATGAAAATCGTTTCGATTTTTTCGTTCAAATTCCGGTTCATCAAGGCAAGTTGAAATTCAAACTCAAAATCCGACACGGCGCGCAACCCGCGCACAATCGCCTGCGCCTTCTGTTTCGCGGCGTATTCCACAAGGAGGCCGTCAAAGCTGTCAGCCTGGGCGTTTGGCAGGTGGGCAATCGCCTGTTTTACGAGTTCAAGCCGCTCGCCAGGCGTAAACAACGGGGATTTGCTTTCGTTTTTGGCAATGGCCACGATGACGCGACCAAATAATTTCGTGGCGCGTTGAAGCACATCCAGATGGCCGTTGGTCAACGGATCAAAACTGCCGGGATAAATCGCGGTGCGCATTTGCTTAATTAAAACCTAAAAATTTAAAATTCAAAACTTATTATTCAATTGCTCTCTCGCTGGATGATTCCGGTGAACGACGTTCCTTCGCCGGGCTTGGTGGAGGAGAAAAGCTCCTCGTCAAACGGCGATGCGCCGGGCGGACGCCATGGCACCTCGTAAATTTTTATTTCGGCGACAATGCCCTTAACTTTCACCGGCGGCAGCACGATACAAGTCGCCGCCAGTTCGGGATCGTCGCGGAGTAAATGCTTGTAAGTCGCCTCGCTGATGACGATGCGACTGCGTCCTGAAACGGCTTCAAGCCTGCTGGCAAGGTTCACTTCGCGTCCAAAAACGGTGTAATTCAAAAGATGTTCGTTCGAACCCATCAAGCCTACTGTGGCCATGCCGGTGTTGATGCCGCTGCCAAGAGTCAGAATGGCCAGCTTGGATTTTGGGCGATCTCCTCCGCCCATCATATTTTCCAATTCACGTTTTTGATTTTCTTCGACGCGTTTGAGGTTTAATTCATAAATCGCACGCTGTGCGTCAACCGCCGCGCGCACGCAAACAGCAGCGTGTTGAGCATTCGGCATGGGCGCATTCCAGAACGCCATCGCACAGTCTCCGATATATTTGTCGAGCGTGCCTTTGTGCCGCTTGATGGCGTCGGCAACAGCACCGAGGTATAGGTTCACGGTGGCGAGCGTTTCATGCGCCTCGTCGTTGATGGCGGTCTCGGCCTGCTCGCCAGACAGATTGTGTTCTCGGATGAATTCGAGCGCCTTCGCCTGGCTCTCGTCAGTGAATTGGGTAAAACCACGCACGTCTGAAAACCAGACCGTAACCTCCTGACGCCCGCCGCCAAGCGAAAGTTTTTCCAGCTGCAGCAACTCATTGACGACATCTGGCGAGACGATTTTTGAAAAGACGGTCTTGACGTGACGTTTTTGGCCTTCTTCAAACACGACGCGGTAAACGACCAGCATCAAATGCTCCACCAACATTGCGCCGCAGAGCGGAAAAACCAACGGCAACCAGAACCGGAATTTCACGAACGCAAAAAATGCGACGACAATGTAAATCGCCGCAAGCAAAATTGTGGCGCCCGCCGCCGTGAACGCACGCAATTGCCACGTGAGAAACGCCGTAAGCGCACCTAGAAAAATAATAAGCGCCAGTTCCAGCGGCAATGACGCGCACCGGATGAACCGGTCGGTGAGAACGGAATTGGCGACGTTCCAATACTTGCTGACAAGGAAGGTGTCTTTTTCCAGCGGCGTCGCACCACGATCGGTCAAATCATTTCCCTGCGCTGTCGAGCCAACGACGACGAGCTTGCCGCTAAAATCATCGCTCAAGCTGTTTGTTTCTCCGGACAATCTTTGCTTGTCCTGCTGGAGCAGCCTTTCAATAGGCGCTTCCAGCAAATGCGGGTCGTTCGGCTTCAACCGCCAGTCAATGTAAAAATAGCCATCGCGGTCAACGGGCATTGTCCTCACAATTCCATTCGCGCCGCGCAAAACAATTTTTCCGTGCGGCAGATCAACTTCGGCATTTTCCAAATCGATTTTCAATTCCTGCGCGGCGAGGACGATGCCCATCTGCCAGACGCGCTCGTCGGTGAAGGCTTTGGCCTTGGGCGCGACGCCGGGCGGAAGCTTGTCGCCGACGAAATCGGCGACTTCAAAATTATTTTCCGCGTCCACGGGAATTTCAATCGTATTGGTCATCCCGGTTTGCGGCAGGATGATTTTTCCGGGCGTGAATTTTGCCTTGCTCAAATCCACACCGTAGTCAGGGTTGGCCTCGACTTGTTTAAAAAGCGGATGCCAGTTGCGATAAATGCGGAAGGCCTTGACACGGCGCAAAACGCCATCGGGATCTTTTTCCGTCGAAATGTCGCCGCGCGCGAGCGCGTTGGTGGCAAACAAATCCGGCAAGGTCGCGTCGGCTGTCGTGGCAAGGATGACGTTGGTGGCTCGGCGTATTTGCAACGACAAAAAATCGTCAGATTCAATCAGGCTGCCGTCGGCCATCTGCACTGGTGCATGGTCGGGACGCAATCCGTAGAACAGCACGTCGAAGGCGACGGCTTTCGCACCTTGATCTGAAAGTTCCTCGACGAGCCGTCCATAAATCCAGCGCGGCCAATAAAGTCCGTAAGGTCTTCCAAGCAATCCGTGTTGGATGGCGTCAATGCTGGAATCTTCGATGCTGACGAAGGCGAGATTGGTAGCAACTGGCGCGGAGAAATGAAGCGCGGCTTTTGCGCGTAGATCGTAGGTCATCCACTCCGGCCGCTCCAAAAAATCCAGCCGCAGCAGCCGGAGTCCGCAGACAAGCACAAGCACGGAAACGGCTAAAATGACCGGCGCGCGTTTGATTGGCTTGAGCGTCACACCATCGGATTAAACAAAAAGCCAGCGCAACTCAAGGCTGCGCTGGCTTTTTTCAAAAATAAATGATCACTGACTACCCGATTTCGGTGATATGAGCACGGTAGTCGTATCCGACCCGTTCGCAGTCGGCGTCTCAACCACTGTGACAGTAGAATGAATTGCAACAACAAGTGCTGTGGCATCGCTGCGGAGTTGTTCAATATCCTGCTTAATTTCCCTGCGCGAAATTTGTCCCACCGTCTGACCAGTCTGTAAATTAGTTACAGTTCCAGTCCTTAAATTAGTCACATTTCCAGTTTGAGGATCAAATGATTCGCCAGATGATACGACTCCCGTTACCGGCTGGCCATTGGATCCGACAAACGAAACAACGACTGAACCGGAAAGGGTTGTCACGGAGCCGTCAGCACCCAGAAAAAAGCTCGTCCCACGAACACCAGCCACGCCTGTAGGCATCTTGACTATATACTGCGAAGCGGCGGAAACTTTTTTAACATTCCCGAAAATTTTCCCCTGACGCAAATTTAATTCAGTGTCGCTGACCGTGTCAGGACCTGCTTGCGTAAAAGTGAACTTATCTACGGCCAGCACCGTGTCGGCCTGCAAACGGATTATGTTTTGTTCAGGTGCAGATTGTCCCGAGCCAGAGATTGGTTTTATGGGAAGACCGGCAATGTTGACGGAACCGCCAGGGCCAGCACCAGCGCCCGACTGGAAACTAACATGTGCCGCCTTGTCAGCCAAAACCAAATCCACCGTGGAGTTGGCTCCAGACTGAACAACGTCGTTGGCAGTCAGTGTTGCGCCCAACTTCAAAGGATGCCATACGTTGTCGCCGTTGGAATATCTTGCCTCGCCCTGAATTCGAACGACTGTGACGACGCCCTGCTTGGCGTCTTGAGCCGACGCCGTTGATGTCAACGTCAGGACAAAAGCGCAAATTACCGTGGAGACCAAAGCTTTAATATATTTCATAACAATTTTCAGGATTTTCTATAATTTCTCTACCTGCAGGACAATATAAGGTTTGACCAACAAATGTCAAACTGAATTTTTGCGATGTTCAGGCTCAAAAACCACCGCCAAACGGGTCTTTTCCTGACGCCTTTTCGGCCAGTTTTTGCTCAGCAATTTCAAGATAGGAGCGGGCGAAAGCGTTATCTTCATGCCATTCGAGCCGCAGCGAACGCTCAAACCAGGACTTGGCCGCCGCGTAGTCCCCAGCCTGTACGTAATGCCAGCCGATATTGTCAACAGTGTAATAGCCGTTGGGGTCAAGCTCCTCGGCACGGCTGAAATATCCCGCCGCATCGTCATGCCGGTCCAGCCAGTCGAGGCACATCCCATAACGCATGTAATTGTACCCGTCAAAACGATCGAGCTTCATGCCGCGCGAATACCAATCCATCGCGGTTTGCGCCAACGCTTCATTATCATTCCCGCCTTCAAAACTCTGAATCCGATACGCCTCGCCGATGTTATACGAAATTTCAAAATTCATCGGCTCTGCGGCAAACGCCTTTTCCAGAAGCTCCGCACGGTCAGGAAAAGGAACCGGCGACTGTTCCGCTCGCGCCAGCCAGTATTGTTCATGGCCGCGACGCCATTCCTGCCAGCTTAAATACGCGACCCCGCCGGCCAGCGCGGCGGTCACCATGATTTTCACCGGCAGCCGGATGTTCAGCCAGTAGCTTTCCGTGGCAAAACGCAGGTTGCTGCTCAGCAGGGCGAGCAGAGTCACGCCCAAAATTGCATTCGCAGGGATGTGCAGATTGAAATCCACGACAGAATGGATCGCCAGCGCAAGCAAACCCATGGACGCGCCAAGAAAAAAGGCGAGCCGGTTGCTCTGGCCGCTCCCAAAATCCTTTTCCGCGCGGCGGACATGATTGCGTGTCCGCAACAGGCCGCTTACAAAAAGCGTCATGCCCGTAAGCACGATGATTCCGCCGGTTGTTCCCCAGTCGGCCAGCAAGTTGAGGTAGTCATTATGCGCGCGGTCGGGCCGCGCCTGGATGTGTTCCGGGCGATACTGCCGGAAGCGATAGTCATAATGGGCCGGACCGACGCCCCACCAGAAATTATCCCGCCACATCTCTTCAGCCGCAGCCCACATGCCGCGCCGGAAATCCAGCTTGTCTTGCTTGCTGTCCAGCGTTCCCTCGACGCGGTTCATGTAAGGCAACGACTTCTCCAGATAATTTTTCGTGAAATAAGTTCCGCCCGCGACCAAAACAACCAGCAGCAGCAAGGCCGGAATCCTGTGATTCCTGTGAAAAATCAAGATGACGAGCAATGCCAGCAACGCCACCGCACACGCCGTCCAGCCGCCGCGCGAAAACGTCAAGGCCAGCCCGATCGCCGGACCCAGGGTTGCGTAGCCAAGTAAAATCCGCGTCACCGGCTTGATGCGACCGGCCAGGATGTAAGCCACCGCCAGCGGCAGAATCATTTCCAGGAAACCCGCAAAGTCGTTCGGCGAAAAGTATGTGCCCGAAGAACGGCCCACGTAAGGCGAAGTGTAAGACCAGACCCGGTTTGTATGCCTCAAATACTGGTAAGCCGCGTAAGTCGAAATTCCCGCCGCCAGAAAAACCAGCGTGTAGGTGATGACCTGTGAAAACTCCTGCCGGTATAAATTATTGACGATCGCATAAAACAGGAACCCATACATCACCACCTGGATCATTTCCAACCGCGCCACATATTCGATATCCGCGGTTAGATAACGCACGACGGCGTAGATCATGAACGCCAGCACCACCCAGCAAATCGGCGGCCAGAGCAGTTGCGGCTTGCGGCTGCACCAGAGCCGGGCCGCCCACAAAACCATCACGCCAATCGTCAATCCCTGGACGACGAGAAACGCCCACGCGTCCACCGCGCCCATCGCCAGCGGGGCAAACACCAGGATGGCGAGCACCAGACCCAGGATCGTGCGCTCGCACCAGCCGTCCACCCGCTTGCGGTCAATGAACATTGTGCGCTGCAAAATGAACCAGACGCGCGGGCAAGTAAATGAAGAATGAAAAATGATGAATGAAGAAACCAGCGGCTGCGGTTGCGCAGACATTCTTCATTCTTCATTCTTCATTTTGCCTTCCCCGGCTTCCGCCCGGTATTCCAGAATGTCCCCCGGCTGGCAGTTCAGGTGTTTGCAGATGGCTTCCAGCGTGGAGAAGCGGATGGCCTTGGCCTTGCCGGTCTTGAGGACGGAAAGGTTTTGGGCGGTGATGTCCACGCCATCGGCCAGGTCGTTCAGGCGCATTTTGCGCTGGGCGAGAACCACGTCGAGATTGACAATGATGGGCATATTAAAAGGAATGATGAATGTAGAATGCAGAATGCAGAAACGGAACCCTGCGCGTCAGCTTGATTGTTTCTTCATTCTTCATTCTGCCTTCTTCCTTTGTGTTTTAAACCGTCAATTCCTGCTCCTCACGGATTTTCCGCGCCTCGTCAATCAGCCAACCGATGAAGATAATTAAAAGACCAGTAAATAAATCATCAAAGCCAGCCGCCAACAAATGATTATCCGGCGACGGCGCGATGAAATGCAAAGACAAGTCCATTATAAACCTTGCACAATAAATACCGCCCAAAATTTGGATGCAACGAACTGTTTCAGCCGTGAATAAAATTCCTTTTTCTAAAAAGCCAAATAATTTTAGAGCTGTGCGATACCAGAACAAATACACAATCAAATTCAAAACAGCCCAAAACATAAAAGCTCCAGGGTATGGTTCGGAATCTGCCGCAGATGGATGTGACGCTTCTGACAAAACAACTTTGTGCAAGATTACCAGAAAATCAAAAACACCATATGTAACAAATATCAGCGGAATTCCATATTGCAAAAATAGCCGGATGCACCTGCTGACTTTTTGGATGCGATTCATCCGCGCGTTGTTCTTTGGAGGTTGTTCGTTGGGATTCATAAATTCAATCTGGTCAAACCGTCAATTCCTGTTCCTCCTGAATCTTCCGCCCTTCGTCCATGATCCACGAGACGAAGATGATCAGCAGCCCGACGAAAAGGGAGTTGGTGTTCAACGGCATGTCGCGGAGCGCGCCTTGCATCTGGTAATCAATCGCCCAATTGACAATCAGGTAGTAGCCGAGCGACCGGATGTGCCGGACGTTTCTGGCCGAGAACAAAATGCCCTGCCGGTAAAGCCTGAACAGTGCGAAAACCACCCAGTAGCCAAAACCGCCCCAAGCGATTTGCACCAGCCACAGGTAAAAAATGTTGTCGGGCATATCCGCCGGCGAAGTATAAATATGATGCTGCGCAACCATGATGCGCGCCTTGGGTTCGGAAAAAAACGGCCAGCCCATGAAAAACGCCAGCAGCGAATAGCAGGTCAGCACAAAAAAGAGAACCATCAAAATTTGCACCCACCCGCTGGCGTTCTGGATGCGCCGGAGCCGGGCGGCATGAGGTTCGGCGACATTTTTGGCCCGGTTCCGAACTACCAGCCAGAAGACGTAGAAAGCTAAGGCAAAACTTAAAGCAACCCAGATATTGACGAGAATCATGCGCCGATCCTAAATCCAGCCATAACCAAAGTCAATATATTTTTATTGATAAACGATAAACTATTGCCGTTTTGCGTTTAATAAGCCTCTGACCAGCCCAATCATTGCCATCTGAAGCTTGGGATGGTCCTGCTGGTTTCTAGCAGCCGCGTCGGAGGCTTCGGATGGTCTTGCTGATTTCAAGCAGTCACGTCGGAGGCTTGGGATGGCCTTGCTGATTTCAAGCAGTCGCATCTGAACGTTCGGATGGTCATTGCTGATTTCAACATGCCACGTTTGAAGCTTAGGATGGTCATTGTAAATATACGCATGCCGCGTCCGAGGATTCAGGTGGTCGTCACTCCGCCACGACTAACCATATATTGTCATTTTTGCCCGAAAACTGAGCAATCCATGTGGAGACAGTTTTCAGGGACGGAGCGAACATGGGCGCGAAAATTCAAACCAAAACCGGCAATCGTAAGGATCAATATGATTGAACTTCACAAATATCTCACGAATCCCTTCAACGACATCCACATCAGCACGAATGAGTTGGTGGCCTTTAGCACCGACCATCTGGCGCGGCTCATCGCCAACAACCAGGCGGCGGTGTATGCCGGGCGCATCACCGCCACCACCACGGCCCTGACCGCCGTGGGCGGCGCGTTCACGGATGACAAGACCAAGCTGGCGCTGCGCAAGTCCAAGAAGCAGGCCAAGGGCGCCTTTCGCAAGGCGTTGCCGGCGGCCATCGGCAAAATTTACGGCGCGGTGCAGGCGCAGTTCGGCGACGCCGGGGTGCAGATGACGGAATGTTTTCCGAAGGGGCGCTCGGTGTTCACCAGTTGCACGGACGGCGCGCTGGCGGGGGAATTGCAGACCCTCGTCAACGGCGTGACGGATTATCAGGCGCAGCTCGGCGCGCCGGTGGTCGCGGCGGCCACGGCGCTGCTCGCAAACTGGAACTCTGTTTATCAAACGAGTGAAACTGCCACGGGCAACAAGTCCAGCACGGCAGGAGCCAAGGGCTCGGCGCGGGCGGCGCTGCAACTGGAACTTTACAAGAACCTGCTGACGCTGGCGCTGAATTTCCCTGACCAGCCGGATCAACTGGATGTTTACATGCAGCAAAGCTTGCTCTCGCCGCATACCCAGACGTCCGCAACGTCCGCACCCGCGCCGGCAACCACGGCCACGCCGCCCGCTGGCAAATGATTTTTGCCGCCATTGTTCGCATGACGGAGAGGGCATCGTTCCAATGAAGTGTGGCGGCAACGGTGGTCATTCCGCTTCATTGGTTTCCTGAAAACGCCGTGGGCGACGGTGGTAATGTCCTCATCGCCCAAATTTTTTGAACCGCCGGCAGCGGCATGATTTGCCGGGCGGCGGCGGGCGGCTCACAGAGACGCGCTCCGAAGTCAGGTCGTTATCACATCCATCACAGGTTTGATTCTTCGCGCGATTCGTTTTAACCTTTCCAAACTTATGACCGACCCGCGTTACACCAAACTGGCCAAACTGCTCGTGAACTATTCCACCGCGCTCAAAAAGGGCGACCGCATCCTGCTCGACATGATTGACGTGCCGGACGAGTTCACCGTGGAAATGATCCGTGCCGTGCGCGCGGCGGGCGCCACGCCGTTCGTCGAGACGCGCCACACGCGTGTCGGGCGTGAGCAGTTGCTCGGCATCACCGAGGCTCAGGCCGCCGATGTCCGCGACATCGAAATGTTCCGCATGAAAAAGATGCAGGCCTACGTCGCCATCCGCGGCGCGGACAACATGAACGAAAATTCCGACGTGCCGAGCGACCGCGTGCAGCTTTATTCCAAGGTCATCCGCCCGGTGCAGGATTTTCGCGTGAACAAAACGCGCTGGTGCGTCTTGCGCTGGCCCACGCCCAGCATGGCGCAGGCGGCCGGCATGAGCACGGAGGCGTTTGAGAATCTTTACTTCGACGTTTGCACCATGGATTACGTGAAGATGGCGCGTGCTATGTCGCCGCTGGAAAAGTTGATGAAGCGCACGGACAAAGTGCATTTGAAATCGCCGGGCACGGATTTGACTTTCAGCATCAAAGGCATCGGAGCAAAAAAATGCGAGGGCACGCGGAACATTCCCGACGGCGAAGTGTTTTCCTGCCCGGTGAAAGATTCCGTGAACGGCACGATCCAGTTCAACACGCCGACGCTCTATTCGGGAACGAAATTTGAAAACGTCCGGCTGGAACTTAAGGGCGGCAAGGTCGTCAACGCCACGGCAAACAACACGAAGCGGCTCAATGAGATTTTGGACACGGACGCCGGGGCGCGCTACATCGGCGAATTTTCGCTCGGGTTCAATCCGTATATCTCAAGCCCGATGTGCGACATTTTGTTCGATGAAAAAATCGCCGGCTCGCTGCACTTCACACCGGGCCAGGCCTACGAGGATTGCGGCAACGGCAACAAGAGCGCGATCCACTGGGACATGGTTTTGATCCAGCGCAAGGAATGGGGCGGCGGCGAGGTGTGGTTCGACGGCGAACTCATCCGCAAGGACGGCCTTTTCCTGACGAAGGAATTGAAGCCGTTGAATCCGGCGAACTTGAAGTGAGCAGGGCCTGTGCTCTGTTTCAATTACAATTTTTTTACAAAAAATCGCTGGCGTTTGCGCCCAAAAGGGCGTCGAATGGCTTTGTATGAAAAACCTCCTCGGCCTTTTTATTCTTTGTGCTGTGATTGGGCTCCGCTGCGCCCAAGCCGCGAATGCCTCAAACGAATCCGCTTGCCGGTTGACGGTTGAATTGCGCGACGGCTCGCGCGTGGTCGGCGACAGCGTTGAAAAATATTTCAAATTTCATTCCATATTGCTCGGCGACCTGAAGCTTGAATTGAAAGACATCCGCTCGGTGGAATGTGTTTCCAGCAATTCGGCGAAATTGTCCACGGTGAACGGCGATGCGCTGACGGTTTCATTCGTGGATTCGGAGTTCGCCGTGAAAACCAGTTTTGGCAAGGTGGATTTGCCGGTGGATTTGGTGCTCAAATTTTCGGTGACAGCGGGCGGCTTGGGTGGACATCCTCCGGGATTGGTTGCGCTGTGGTCGGGTGAGGGTGGCGGCATCGATTCGGTGGGCGGCAACACCGCGATATTGACGGATATTTCCTTTGCGGAGGGCAAGGTGGGGCAGGCGTTTTCTTTCAATGGTGAGAGTTCGAGCATCAGGATCCCCGCCAGCCCGGCATTGGACATCGGAGCGGGCGACGGTTTCACCATCACGGCTTGGATCAAGCCGGCGGATGTTAACGGCTATCATCCGCTGTTTTCATGGATGGACGACGTCCCGGTGAATGCCTCGATTTGTTTTAATTCCACCCAAAGTGGCGCGCTGATGATCTGCATCACGGATGGAGAGGGAAATCGCTTTTTGGTTTCCAATCAAGGAACGCTGGCAAGGGACGTCTTCCAGCACATCGCCGTCACTTATGACAAGTCCAGCGGCATCGGCACATGGTATTTGAACGGAGTCGTGGTGGCCCAGCGCCATTTGAGCGGCCAGGTAAACAGCACCAAGGGCGACTTCTGGATCAGCCATCGTGACACCAACCAAGGCAACTGGTCATCCAATCGCTCCTTCGTAGGCTTGATGGATGAAATCGCCCTCTACAACCGCGCGCTTTCCGCTGCGGAAATCCAGTCGCTTTGCTCGGCGGAAAACCATCGTGAACCGCTGTCGTCGCCAACTCCTTCGACCGGCTGGTATGAAAGCTGGATGAGATAAATAAAGATGGAATTTTCCTGACAAAGGAATTGAAGCCGCTGAATCCGACAAATCTGAAATAACAGTGGCGCGGATTTTCACGCGCCAATTCTTACTGGAAGAACTCAAACAAATGCCGTGTCATGTCCGAAACCGGCACGTTCTGCGGCCAATAAAACAAAATTTAATTCGCTTCCTTGAGATGACTCAGAAATTGCTTGATGGCCGGTGAAAGCACCTTGCTCTTCTTGTAGAGCGCGGCGGTCGGCCGGAAAAAATCACCGTCTTCAATCGGCAGGGCGGCAAGCGTCTGCTTGGCAATTTCCTGCCTGACCGTGCCCTCCGGCACGATGGAAATGCCAGCATCAATTTCCACGGCGCGCTTCACGGTCTCGACGTTGTCGAATTCCATGATGTGCCTCACTTCAACACCGTGTTCCTTCAAAATCTTGTCCAGCGCCTTGCGCGTGGGAATGTCCGGTTCAAACCCGATGATTTTTTGATCAGCCAGCGTCTTGAGCTTCACCGTTTTATGCCTGGCAAACGGATGCTGGGGATGGCAAATCACGACGAGCGGCTCCTTGCGGAGCGGGATGATCTCCAGTTTTGAATCTCTGGTCGGGTAAGCGACAAGGCCGATGTCAACCACACTGCCCAACACATCCTCATAAACCTGGTTCGCGCGGCGGTATTCGACGTGGATGTTCACCGTCGGATAATTTTTCAAGAACCTCTTCACATACGGGGGCAAATCGTGAAGCCCGATGGAATAAATCGTCGCGATCC